>JACCDP010738684.1_pt1 | contig 50486 bp, 47 predicted proteins | sample 7445841 | NCBI WGS metagenome assembly JACCDP01 (sample SAMN15323441, study PRJNA562643) | freshwater metagenome | isolation source: river surface water | place: USA:Blue River Watershed | collected 2017-08-17
AAAACCAGACGTTTGCGTATAGGTTTTATAAAGACCTTTCGCTTCTAAGAGTATTTCGTTTTTCATATTTTTTGAGATCATTTAATAAGTGTCTCTTAAATAAATGTGCGATGCTGAATAGGTTTTAGTTTTTTAATACCTTTGGCATCGGGTACGCATTGAAGAAGCGCTTTGGTGTAAGCATGTTTTGGTTTCTTTAATACTTCTTTCACACTTCCCTTTTCAACGATTTGACCTTGATACATCACGATCACATCATCTGCAATTTCTTCCACCACACCAAAATCATGAGTAATAAAAAGCATAGCCATCTGTCTTTTTTCTTTTAAGTTTCGAAGTAGCTTTAAGATCTGTGCCTGCACTGTCACATCTAATGCAGTCGTCGGTTCATCCGCGATCAAAATAGAGGGTTCACACGCAATACTCATCGCAATCATGATGCGCTGTCTCTGGCCACCTGAAAGCTCATCTGGATAACTTGAAACGCGATCATCCGGGATACCGACTTCTTTTAAAAGTGACACCACTTTTTTATCTAAACTCTTTTTATCTAAATCCAAATGTATACTCAACGCTTCTTTAATTTGGTCCCCAATCGAGATCACAGGATTTAAAGAAGTCATCGGTTCCTGAAAAATCATCGCCATCGATTTACCACGATAGTGTCGCATCTCAACATTAGATAAGTTGGAAATATTTTTTCCTTCAAAATAAATATCGCCAGTTTGTTTGAGTTGTGATGACAAAAGTTTCATGATGGAGAGTGCCGTTAAGCTTTTACCGCTACCTGATTCGCCCACAATACATGTGGTGCGACCCGGGTATAAATCAAATGAAACATCATCTACTAAAATTTTTCGTGGTTCATTGATAGGAGACACTTTTAAATGTTTCACTTCTAAGATTTTTTTCATGATGTTTGTTTCAACAAGAATGGAGCTAATTCATCGAATGGTATTTTAGATTGTTGATTTTCCACTCTTAAGGATTTGACTTGGGCCACCCCTTCTTTCATTTCATCGTCGCCTAAGATGACCGCATATGCCGCACCACTTTTATCAGCACGTTTCATTTGTGATTTAAAGCTACTGCCGCCTGAATTTAATGCCACTTTTAATCCATGAGATCTTAATGTTTCAGATAAGTTTAAGGCATACTTTTCGGCAAGATCCCCTACATTCACCACATAAATATTGGGTTCGTTTTGGAGAACAACGCCCATATCTTCTAAAAGTAAGATGATACGTTCCATGCCAATCCCAAACCCTGAGGCAGGTGTTTTGTCCCCACCCAATCGCTCAATGAGATAATCATATCTCCCACCGCCTGCAATCGTACCTTGGCTGCCTAAGCGGTTCGTCACCCATTCATAGACAGTGCGATTGTAGTAATCAAGCCCTCGTACCAAACGATGGTTTAATTTGAAGGGAATACCTGCTTCTTCTAAATAGCCCAAAACTAAATCAAAGTGCGCTTTGGCTTCAGTATTTAAATATTCAGATAATTTTGGTGCCCCTTCGATCATGGGTTGCATGGCAGGATTTTTACTATCCAAAATCCGCAATGGGTTTTGATGGAGTCGTCGTTTAGCATCCTCATCTAACAAGTCTTGATGGGTTTCAAAATAACGAATGAGCTCAGTTCTATAGGTCAATCGATCTTCAGGGTCACCTATGGAATTGATATGAAGTTCCACATCCTTAATATCGAGTGCTTTCCAAAGACGGCTTAATAATAAAATTTGTTCGGCATCAATATTGGCATCATTAAATCCAAAAGCTTCAACACCCACTTGATTAAATTGGCGCTGCCTTCCCTTTTGCACATTCTCATGTCTAAACATAGGTCCTTGATACCACAAACGAATGGGGCCATTGTAGGTCATGTTATGTTCAATGACCGCTCTCACACATCCCGCTGTACCCTCAGGACGTAAAGTAAGCTGATCTTCATTTAAAGGATCAATCCAGGAATACATTTCTTTTTCAACAATATCGGTATGCGTGCCGACGCTATCGACAAAAAGTGAAGTAGGTTCAACGATGGGTAGGTTTATTTTTTCGTAAGCGTAAAGATTTAACACTTCACGAATCTTGTCTTCGACAAAATGCCAGAGCGGCGTCTTATCAGGTAAGACATCATAGAAACCTTTAATGCTTTGACATTTTTTAGACATAGCCGTTATTTTAACTTTGAATAGTGGGATTCCACATAGTTCATGACAATCGCTTTAAATTCTTGCGCGATTTTGTCGCCCTTTAAAGTGACCGTCTTTTCACCATCGACAAATACTGGGGCCACTGGTATTTCGCCCGTGCCTGGTAAACTAATCCCAATATTAGCGAGTTTTGATTCGCCAGGACCATTCACCACACATCCCATCACAGCGACTGACATAGCTTCAACACCTGGAAATGTATCTTTCCATTGCGGCATCGATTCACGTAAAAAAGTTTGAATCTCGAGAGCCAATTCCTGAAAATAAGTCGATGTGGTTCGACCACAGCCAGGACATGCAGTGACTAAAGGTGTAAAAGATCGAATACCCATGGTTTGTAAAATCTCTTGCGCGACCACCACTTCTTTTGTTCGGGGTTCATTCGATGTGGGGGTGAGTGATACGCGAATGGTGTCCCCTATGCCCTGTTGCAAGAGAATCGCGAGTGCTGCGGTGGATGCCACAATGCCCTTGGACTCCATGCCGGCCTCGGTCAGGCCAAGGTGAAGCGGGTACGAAGTTCTTTTTGCAAGCTCTTGATAAATAAGCACTAAATCTTGCACATGGCTTACCTTACACGAGATAATAATTTTATTATTTTGGAGGCCCCATGACTCCGCTTGCGCAGCACTTTCCAATGCTGATTGAATTAGAGCTTCACGCATGAGTGCATCAGATGAAAGTGGATTCTTTAATTTTGCATTCTCATCCATCATAGATGCTAATTTTGCTTGATCTAAGCTTCCCCAGTTAACTCCAATGCGAACGGGTTTATCATACGTTTTAGCAATTTCAATCATCGCCTCAAATTGCTCATCGCGACGACTCCCTTTACCTACATTGCCAGGGTTGATACGATATTTGGTGAGAAGTTTTGCGCACTCAGGGTAAGCCTGTAAAAGCTTATGTCCATTAAAATGAAAATCGCCCACGATCGGTACATGACAATTTCTTTGTTTTAGCTCTTCGACAATTTTTGGAATAGCGTCCGCAGAAGCTTCATTATTCACTGTGACTCTGACAATTTCAGAACCGGCTTTCCATAAATCAAAAATCTGCTCTACAGTTTTTTGAATATCTGCCGTATCGGTATTGGTCATGGATTGAACTACAATAGGTGAGCCACCCCCTACAATAACGGAGCCAATCTTAACTTGATGTGTTAATTTTTTTAAATGTAAATTCAACATAGGATTTTATTAAGTGTTTAGGCTTTTTTATTGGTGTAAAGTTTTGTGTACATATGATAAAGGCCAAAAAGGAATAGTGCCAAAATTCCTGGTTCATGCACCAAAGTTACATGGACAAATCCTACTAAATAAACCGATAAAAAAGCACTTAGAGAGCCGCCCCACAAATAATCATGCTGCGAATCTCGCCCTAGTCTTTTGATACTCATGAATAAACTATTCGCCCAAAAACTCATGAATGCTATCAAAGAAATAATTCCTAAAAAGCCTCGTTCCACCAAGTAAGATAAATAAACGTTATGGGTTAAATTGACATAAAAATAATTTTTAGAATCATAAATTTCTCCGCGCGATTCCACTAAATGTCTCACAAAATCTTCATCAACGAGTCCATAATTATCTATTCCTGTCCCCAATTTATTTGAAAAGAATCGAACAGCTTCAAATGAAACATTCCAAAGCTTATCTCGATAAGCCAATGTATTATTGTCTTTTACATCTTGCATGTGCTTTTCGAATACAGGTGCGTTTAATAAAAAGGATAAAGAAAATGAGGTTATCAATAACCCCAAAACAAGTTTCTTGAATTTGATCTTTGAAAAAAGGATTAAAATTAGAGCGGCTATTACAAAAGCTAAAAAAGCGCTTCTTGAGAGGGCAACTAGCAATGAAAAACTCAAAAGTGCAATTAAAAGCCCCCAAAATAAATATTGATAATTTTGATATTTTTTAGGCTTAAAAAATAAAAGGTAACTCAACGCAGCGGATGCAGAAGCCATTAAATAGAGTCCAGATGCATTCACATATCCCACCGAGTGAATTTTTAAAAAAATATATCGTTTTTCCCAAAAAAGCTCATAGAACCCATAAAACAAAGGTGGCAATATTGCTAAAATCGCACAAACAAATAATCCTCTGATTGTTTCCTTTGAATATTCTGATCTTACAAAGGTCCAGCCAAAAATAAAGACTGTAAAAAATGATTTAAATCCCTTCCATTCATATCCATGAAGCCCTGAAAATACAGTACTTAAAAAAGCAGTCGCCAATAAAAATAAAAATACATAATCTATTTTTTCAAACTTTAAGGAATTGGAGGTCTTGTTTTGTCTCGCAAGATTTAATAGCACATAACTTACTAAAAATAAATTCTTGGGGGCTTCAAAGCTAGGCAAAAAAATCAGCATCAATACTAGAGAGGCTATTTCATATTGCATCAAACCCCATTCTTTGATGTTAATATATTTTTTTATCATAAATAATATTATATTAAACAATGGTTTATTAGTATAAATTAAAACGCTTTAGAGTTCTTTTGGTCTTGTCTTTCACTTGACCTGCAAGCTGCCCGCAAGCAGCATCAATATCATCACCCCTGGTTTTTCGAACTGTCACAACATAATCCTGATTCATCAACACTTCTTTAAAGCGTCTTATTTGCTCATAAGATGAGCATTGGTACTCGCTATTCGGGAATGGATTAAATGGAATCAAATTAAATTTACACGGCACATCTTTCACAATCTGAAGCAAAGCTTTAGCGTCCTCGATCGAATCATTAATACCATCTAGCATGACATACTCAAACGTCACAAAATCTCGCGGGGCTTTTTCTAAATAACGCTGACAAGCGGCTATCAATTCTCTTATCGGAAATTTTTTATTGATTGGTACAATTTCATCACGCAATTTATCATTTGAGGCGTGAAGCGATACGGCCAAAGCTACAGGGCAATCTTCTTTTAAGCGATCCATGGCATTGACTAAACCACTGGTAGAAAGTGTGACGCGGCGGCGACTTAAACCATAAGCACGATCATCTAACATTAGCTTCATAGCAGCAACCACATTGTCGTAGTTAGCTAAAGGTTCCCCCATACCCATCATGACGACATTACTGATAATGCGTTCTGAATTCGCTAATGCGTTATAACCTTCTTGTTGACGCACATAAAAATTAGCGAGCCATAATTGCCCAATAATTTCAGCAGTGGTTAAATTACGATTAAACCCCTGTCGCCCGGTCGAACAAAAAGTACACTCAAGCGCACATCCGACTTGGGACGAAATGCATAATGTCCCTCGATCATCTCCCGGAATAAAAACGGTCTCAATGCCATTATTACCCCCCACATCGAACAACCACTTACGCGTACCGTCATCTGAGATGGCATCACTCATGACGGATGGTACTTCGATAGAAGTTTGGTCTTTTAATACATCACGAAAAACTTTAGAAATATCTGTCATCTTATTGAAATCAAATATGTTTTCTTGATAGATCCAATGCATCAACTGCTTCGCTCGATAGGGCTTTTCACCAAAGTTTCCTACAAAAGAAACGAGGTGCTCGTAGTCCAAATCGAGCAAGTTAGTCATGAATAAAAATTAACCGAAGAAGTATTTGATTTCGATTTTAGCGTTATCTAACGAATCAGATCCGTGCACTGCATTGGCATCGATACTCTCTGCAAAGTCTGCACGAATGGTACCAGGGGCTGCTTCTTTAGGATTAGTTGCACCCATGAGATCACGATGCTTTAATACAGCATTCTCCCCTTCTAAAGTTTGAATCATCACAGGGCCTGAAATCATAAAACTCACTAAATCTTTAAAGAAAGGGCGATCTTTATGCGCCGCATAAAAGCCTTCGGCTTCTTGTTGTGTGAGATGCGTCATTTTAGCTTTGATAATTTTTAAGCCTGCATTTTCAAAACGTGTATAGATTTGACCGATCACATTTTTTTTAACTGCATCGGGTTTAATAATCGATAAGGTTTGTTCAATTGCCATTGTTTCATACTCCTATTGAGATTTAATACCGTTGAAAAGACTGATAAAATAACATTTTTAGAGGGTTTAATAAAGGACAAAGCTCATGCAACACATTTATTTAACGACTGCGATGTATCATTTTGTGAGCCTGCCTCACTTCAAAGATTTACGTGAGCCTTTGCTTCAATTTTGTGTATCACTTGACATTAAAGGCACCCTTCTCTTAGCGAGTGAAGGTATCAATGGCACCGTTGCAGGCCCTGAAAAATCCATCCTCGAATTACTCAATTACTTAAAAACAAATTCACTTTTTGAAGGAAACTTTAAAAATCTAGGGCACAAAGAATCCTGGTCAGATAAGCACCCCTTCTACCGCATGAAGGTCAAACTCAAAAAAGAGATTGTGACTTTGGGTGTGCTTGGAGTTTCACCTACTAAAGTCGTAGGAAAATATGTCAAACCACAAGATTGGAATCAAATTATTTCAGATCCTGAAGTGGTGTTGATTGATGCAAGGAACGACTACGAATATGCGATTGGTACATTTAAGAATGCGATCAATCCTAAAACCAATACCTTCCGTGAATTTCCAAGTTTTGTGAAAACACATTTTGATCCTAAAAAACATAAGAAGGTCGCAATGTTTTGCACGGGTGGTATTCGTTGTGAAAAAGCCTCTTCCTATATGATGAGTGAAGGCTTTGATGAGGTATATCACCTAGAGGGTGGCATATTGAAATACTTAGAGGAAGTAAAGCCTGATGTAAGTTTATGGCAAGGCGAATGTTTTGTGTTTGATCAACGGGTTGCCATTAAGCATGGACTTGAAGTCGGTGACTATGATCAATGTTATGCCTGCCGTTATCCGCTTTCTCAAGAAGATATAAGAAGTGATAAATATACCCCTGGGATATCATGTCCACATTGCTATAACCACCATACTCCGGAGAAATTACAAGCGCTAACCGAACGCCAAAAACAGGTGATCTTGGCCAAGCAGCGCGGTATCGATCATATCGGTGCAAAAAATCAATTCATGACCAACCAAAAAAAGAAACGCTTAAAAAAACCTCTTAATATTCGCTAACGTAGACAAAGAGATTCTGAAAAAAATTAGTGGGCATTCGACAAGAGTCGGAGCAACTCAAAATTTACTTCGGTCGAGAACAAATCTTGCAACCATTTCAAATAAAGGTCATTGGTTAAAAATAGATATTGCTATGCAGTATCTTGAAAACTTAAATCAATTAGTAGATTTTAATTAAAGCTTAAACCCTGCCACAATTGCATCGTTATAAAACATTTTTACTGTATCTAATGAATATTTATCTAGGTCGTAACCGACTAAAGAAAGCTTTTTTAGAATATCACTTGTAACTGTAATTACATGACAACCAATATCATCGGCCTGAAAAATATTAAGTAGCTCTCTTGGGCTTGCCCAAATTAATTCAGACAAAGGATTTACTTTTATACGATTAAGTGCCTCTATCATCAATGGTAATGGATCCCTACCTGTATCAGCAACGCGACCTGCGAATATGGATATATAAGACGGAACTGAAATGTCTAAAGATTCAACTACGTTAGACACCTGATCTAAAGTCATCAAAGCAGTAACATTTAATTTTACTTTCTCTTTAGCTAGTTTTCTAACTAAGGCATAGCATGTTTCGCTTTTTGTATTAGTGATAGGTATCTTAACGTAAACGTTATCTCCCCAACTTGCAATTTCTAATGCCTGTCTTTCCATCTCTTTAAAATCATCCGAAAAAACTTCAAATGATAAGGGTTTATCTTTTATGAAAATAAGAATGTCTTTGCAGAATGCTCGATAATCACGAATACCCGCTTTATTCATTAGCGTAGGGTTTGTGGTCAGGCCTTTGATGAATGGTTTTTGATAGATCTCTAACATAGCCGTTTTATCAGCGCCATCAGCAAAAATCTTAACTTTTAAGTCTTCTACTTTTTTCATTTAATTAATTTCCAAAATAATCTTAGCAGCATCATAAAGAGATTTTACTTTGAAGTCATAGAATTCTGGCTTTTTTTCTTGATAACAATAATCGATAAAGAAAGTTTTACAGCCAGCACTTATACCCGCTTCAACATCTCTCCATCGGTCACCAATCATAAAACTACTCGGAATATTTATATTGTATTGATCAGCAGCTTTTAAAATATTACCTGGCTTAGGCTTGCGACAATTACAATCTTCAATATCATCATGATAACAAGTGAATATATCATCGATTGGAAGCGAATATTTCAAGAACTGATTAATTGCTTCGACTGTTTTAATTTTTGTTTTGCCTCTAACAACATCAGGCTGATTTGTAATGACTATTAATATATACCCTGCATCTTTTAAGGATCGAAGAGCCTCACTTACCTTAGGTAGCAAAATAAGCTCACTGATTTTTTTGGGGGGGTAGGGTTTACCATCAACAAGATTGACTTGGTTAATCACACCGTCACGATCCAAAAAAATAGCTTTATTCATAGGCTATCTTATTTTTTAACGGCAGATTCCCACTTGGTTTGATTTTCTTTTAATTTTGGGTGTGAGACTAATAAATGCCAAATAACAGCTTGAAAGGCCTCTGAATGCGGTGTAATCGTTTCTGTATTTACCGTTGGAATAATGACGCATGCATCTGCCACTTGCGCCGTATAACCCCCGTCTCTTCCTACTACGCCGGTAATTTTTGCGCCTACAGTTTTTGCTAACTTCAAAGCGTTTACCAGATTAGGGCTAATATTTTTTTCTAAATTACCTCCGCCTACTGAGAAAATGAAAATTGCATCTTTTGAATTAAGCTTACTTAATTTAAGCCATGGTTCAAAAATAGAAGGCCATCCATCGTCATTTGTTCTAGCTGTTAATTCAGAAACGTTATCAGTTGGTGCGTAGGATTCAATTTCTACAATTTTTCTAAAATCATTCACTGCATGAGAACAGTTACCTGCGCTACCACCAACTCCTAAGAAGAAAATTCGACCTTGATCACTCTTAATTTTTACCAACAACTCAGCGACTTTTTCAATGGACTCAATGTCCAACTTTTCAATAATTTCGGAAGCTTCTTTTAAATGCTTTGCGGCGTAAGACATAAATTCTCCTAAATGCTAGATAGATATAACTCAGCTTCTTTAATGCCCTGATGAGATCCAATTTCATAAAATCTTTCATACACTTCAAAGCAAGCCAATTGACCGTTTATTGACAACTGATGATAAATATCAGCTAAATCAAAAATCTCATTTTCTTTATATTTATCAAATAAAGACTTTGATAGTATCCCCAAACCATAATCAATAAAGTTCATCTCGGGCTTACTTACGTTTTTATTGTATTCCAGAATAAGTCCGTCTTTGCAAATTACGTTACTTTTATCCCATTTATTTTCATTTAAAATGACGGTCATAAGGGCAAGTTTTTGACTTTCTAAAAAAGACTTTTCTATTTGGCTAAAATTTATTGGTAGAAAAGAATCCCCATATAGGACATAAAAATTTTCATCAAGCAATGGAAGTGCCTTTTTAATCGATCCACCAGTCCCTAAAAGAAAATCACCGTCGTAGGAATAAGTTACATCCAAATCAAATTTGGTGCCATTACCAACCTCTTTCTGAATCATTTCGCATAGATAACCTAAGCATAGGACAACATTTCTAATACCTTCTTTGCGAAGATATTGAAGTTGGTGAAATATAAAAGGCTTGCCAGCTACCTCAATGAGGGCCTTAGGAATTTTCTCAGTAATTGGCATTAATCGAGTTGCAAGCCCACCTGCAAGAATAACCACTGGCAACATATTTTAAGAATGAATTACTTTTGTGCCTTCAAAATCAAATTTGAATCGAACTTCTTCAAGGCCACATTCTTTCATGACTTTGCTTAATTTTTCTTTGTCTCTCGCAAAAAACATTAAAAACCCTCCGCCACCAGCTCCAACGAGCTTTCCGCCAATCGCACCATTTTTCATTGCTAAATTATACCATTTATCAATATCAGGATTACTCATTCCGCCGGAACGTCGTTTTTTATTTTCCCAATGCTCATGCATTAATTCACCAAAAAGATTTGTATCCCCAGCCTCAAGTGCGTCTTTGCTCCTGTAACCCAAATCTTTAACGTAATGCAAATTATTTATCATATCTTCGTCGTTTTTTTCAGATCTAATTTTTTGATCTTTAAGAATATTACTAGCACTTCTTGCAAAGCCCGTGAAAAATAGCAATAAATTATCTTCTAGGTTATACAAAGTATCTAACGATAAATTTAGAGGCGCTGAAATAACTTTATCGTTTTTGTGAAATGCAAAACTTGTAATACCTCCGATAGCAGCAATATATTGGTCTTGCTTTCCAATAGGCTCGCCTAAGCGATCAATTTCAATATAACAAGCTAACTTAGCTAGCTCTTCTTGATTTATATGCTTTTTTCGATAGGAATAAACGGCTTTAATTAGTGCTGTAGTAAAACTCCCAGATGATCCCAAACCCGTTCCGGATGGTATATCAGCAAGCGTAGTAATTTCGATTTGAGGAGTTCTAAGATTTTCTAATGATAAAACTTCTCGAATAATTTTGTGGTCGATATCGACAATGTTCTTTATTTTCTCAAATTTGGAATATTTTAAAAAAATACCCTCTAAAAATGGTCTATTTATTGTGACATAAATATATTTATCAATGGCTGCAGCCATTAAAAATCCCTCATGCTCACTATAATAAGAGCGCAAGTCCGTTCCGCCCCCGCCCAATGTAACTCTCAAGGGACTTCTAACAATTAACATATTATTTTTGCCTCCTGTAGTAAGTCAGCTGATCCTCAATAATTTCCTCTATTGAATAACGTTGCACCCAACCAAGCTGCCTAATTTTCTTGTTGCAACCATAAATAATAGAATCATTTACCTTTCTTAATTTTGACTTGTCAGTTGTTACTTTTATATTAAATTTTGATTTTGATAAAAATATTGCTAACAAATCTTTTAAATACATTTTTTTTCCAGAACAAATATTAAATGTTCCCTGCTTATTCGATTTTACAATTGTTAAAAATGCATTATTAAAATCTTTTATATGCAAAAAATCTCTTGCAATGCCAGATATATTTCCTACTTTTAATTTATCTGATTCTCTATTTTCAACTTCAATTATTCCTTTTGCCCAATCACTAATTACATCTGCTGTTTTTCCTGGTCCTGTTACACAAAAAGGTCGGATTATTGTTGACATAACACCATATCTCTTATAAAAAATTTCAGATAAATCTTCTTGAATAAATTTTGATAGAGCATAGGGTGTATTTAAATCTAAGTCGTCGTTTTCACTTATTTGCTTTTTAGACTCATTATAGATAGAACTTGAGCTAATTGTGTATATATGCGCCTTAGACTTTAAATTCACAATGGAATTAAGAATATATAAAGTCAACTTGTAGTTTGAATCTATTGTTAATTCTGGGTACTCCCAAGACAATGAAGGATTACTCTGAGCAGCAAAATGGAATATTTTTTTTGGTTTAACTGCTTTTAATATTGATTGAATCGATTTTTCGTCGCCAGGATTGTATTTAAGAATTTCGACATTAGATGGATAATTATTGTGCGCCAAAGAATGAGTTAGTCCAATTATTTTTGTTTTTTTATCAATCGTAGACAAGTGTGCAATTAGGTTACGAGCAATAAATCCATTGGCTCCTGTAATGATAAAGCTCATACTATAAATATAAACTCAGTTTTTTTTGATGACTCATAGCACGCATTTGCAATTTTCATTGCTTGTAACCCATCATAAGCAGAAGCATTATAGCTTTCATTATCTTTTATGGTTTGCTTAAACTCTAACCATTCGTTTAACCACGACTTATCGCCACCCCTAAAAAAGGTTATATTCTCTGAAAAGGGAGCATTAAAGTCTCTTTTTCCTTCGATCAATTTATGATCTCCATATCCACCCCCAAGACCTTCAATTCTTAGATAACCTTCTGTTCCATAAATTTCTAGGCTAAAGGTATTTATCCATTGCGCAAGGCTAGTATGCATCGAAGCTGTTGCCCCATTTTTAAATTTAAATAAAGAAAATCCACCGTCATCCAATGACTGATCCTTAAAATAATCTATTCCAATCATAGATGCAACACAATCAACTTCGCCAAAATACCATCTAAACAAATCAATCAAATGAGAGCCTTGTTCAATAAATTGACCTCCTGATGCTTTGTTTGGATCTGCCCTCCATTCGTTTTTATATTCAGGCCTGCCACAAATACCGTAAATTGCCCTACCGAAGGTGAGATTGCCAATCTTTCCACTATCAATAATTCCTTTCGCTTTGAGCATTGCTGGATGATATCTATGGTTGAAGCCACATTTAAGAATTTTTCTCGTTTCAACACATTTATGATACATTTCTAGAGCTTCAGAATTAGTTTTTGATAACGGCTTCTCACATAGAACATGCTTCCCTGCTGAAAGTGCAGCCAAAGTAATTTCTTTATGTAAATGTGGTGGTGTCGCAATCACAATAACATCAATATCTTTTCTATCTACAGTCACTCCCCAATCTCTATCAATTTCACAATTAAAGGCTTTGGAATATTTGATAGTTTTCTCTTTGTCTATTCCGCAAATAGAGATTAATTCATCATCTTTTGAATTTAAAATAACAGGCGCCCTTCTTGAAAATTGGAGCCCTGTTCCAATAATAGAAATTTTCATTGTTTTTTAGCTTCCATATAAACTGATCCACTTCCAATAGATAAGAATTTAAAGTTGTGCTTCTCGATAATTTCTTTCTCAAACTGACCAGATATATCAAAAAAATAATTATTCTTTACTAATTTTCTAATAGCAGCAAAATCTAAATTCAAAAAATCTTTCCATGGAGTAATGGCAAGGATGAGGTCTGCATTTTTAAAAACATCATTCAAAGACTCTGAAAAGTTTGCACTTGGGTGCTTTTTTAATTCTTTTCTATCAGCTTTTGGGTCATAACTTGAAACTTTATACCCCAATACTGTAAGTTTTTTAATAATATCTATTGAAAGAGACCTTCTTAATGTACTGGTATCTGCTTTATAGGTTAATCCTAAAATTGCGACTTTTTTATTTATAGGTGTCTGTTTGAAAACTTGGTTAATAATTTTTATAGGCTGCAAATTTTGATTTTTATTAGATTTCCATATACCTTTCAATAAATTTGAATTTAACTCATTTTTTTTCGAAAAGTTCAAAAGAGCTTTTACATCGCGGGCCAATGTACCTCCAGAAAATCCCATTCCTGGTCTAGTAAGTGCATACTTTCCAATTCTAGGTTCAAGCTTTAAAAGTCTTCCTACCTCATATCCATTAGCACCCATTGCATCGGTAATATTTCCAATTTCATTTGCAAAAGTAATCGAGGTTGCTAAAAAAGTATTAAGGGCATGTTTCAAAAATTCTGCAGAAAGTAAATCAGTTTTTTCCCAGCGCTTAGAAAAAGGTTTGTAAAGTAATGATAATTTCTGAAAAGTACGATCATCGTTAGAGCCGATAACTGGTAGCGGTGGGTTTTGATATCTTGATATAGCATGACCAAGCCTTAAATTTTCTGGGCTATATGCAATACTTTTAAAATTACTATTTTTCTTATTGATTAATTTGAGAATTTCATTCGAGGTTCCTGCGGGTAATTGAGCTGTAATATGTAATATCTGATTCCTAATGAATGGCGCTATCGTATGAATATCATTAAAAAAATTTTTTAAGTTAACCTCGTCATAATTATTAACCGGAATGTCATGAGCTAACAAAACATATTTAGCATTTTGGGTTACATTAAAATCATTGGTAAAAATTAATTTTTTCTTTTTAATTCCTTTAATAATTAAATTATCTAAACCTGGCTCATAAATTGGCGATTTTCCAAAAGAAAGTTTTTTAATAATATTAATGGAAGAGTCAAGACCAACAACATTATAACCCTTGTCAGCAAGACAGGCTGCAGCAACAATACCTTGGTGCCACAACCCAACAACAACAACATCAATTTTTTTCATTTAAAATCCTTTTAACGGCTATTCTTACGGCTTCATCAGAGGAATAGGAAGCTTTCCATCCTAATAAGTTTATTTTACTGGTATCCAAATGTACTTTAGGCTGATCTCCGAGCCAAGCATATTTATTTCCCTCTATTTCAATTTTTGTAATCCCAACCAAACCCATCTCTTCTATGACAATTTTTGCTATAGAAATAACATTCGAAACAGAATTTGTTCCCAAATTGATGCATTCGCATGGGTTCTCATCATCAAGTTGAATATTATTAAAAGACCAAACCATTCCGTGAATACATTCTTCAGATAAGAAATAATTTTTTTCTTGCGTGCCATCGCCAAGGACTTTTAAAACTGAGGTATCTTTTCTTAATTTATTAATAAAATCAAAAAGAATGCCATGACTAACTCTTAATCCAATAACATTACCAAATCTAAACATCCATGACCTTAAATTATAGAGATGGCAATATGCATGAATGAACGCTTCACTAGCAATTTTACCTGCTCCATATGGGCTCATTGGCTTGAGAGGTCCAGCTGTCTCACTAACGAAATCTGTCAAGCACAACTTACCATAAACTGCTCCTGATGAAGCAAATAAGAGATTAGTGATTTTATTTTTTCTCATACTTTCTAGGACATTAAAAGTTGCAAGAACACAATCATTAAGATCACGATTTGGCTGAGTATGACTACTTATAAGGTCAGTATTTGCTGCCATATGCCAGACTAAATCATGGTTTTTCATAGATTCAGTTAATTTAGGCTCATCAAGACAGTCGGCTTCTATTAAATTGAAATTAGGTTTACCTAAATGGTGCTCAATAAATTCATTTTTACCATTAGAAAAATTATCATAAACTGTAATATTAAAACCTTTCGGAACTAAGAGATCGCATAAATGACTCCCAATAAACCCTGCTCCACCAGTAATAAAGATATTTGCCACATTTTTTTTAAAAAGACTAGTCATAGACGCCCTCTTTAATTTCAAGCAACATAGACTCGATAGTTTTCATAACTGCCTCTCTCGAGTTAAATTTATTTTTCCAACCTAATTTTCTAATTTTAGTAGTATCAAGGCTGTACTTAGGAACGTCTGCTTTCCATCCTCTATTGCCACCGGTATAAGAACATTTAATATTTTTAATTTCCATAATATGAAATATCATTTGAGCAATATCATTTATAGAAAGTTGATCCGTAGACGAAACATTAAAAACATCAAAAAAGGGTTTACTAAAATTTAATTTATTTATTACCGTAATAAATGCATTAAAAATATCATCAACATGGATAAAGGGCTTGGTCTGTGTTCCATCACCAAGAATTTCAAGCTCATTAGGATTTTTTCGTAAACTTAATACAAAATCGTGAGTAACTCCATGCGTCTGCTTTGGGCCGACAACATTTGCAAACCGAAAAGCAACGCAAGACATATCAAACATAAAGCTGTAAGCAGATATATAATTTTCACTTGAGAGTTTTTGTGCGCCATATGTTGATACCGGATATAGTGGCGAAAAATTTTCAGGGATTGGGAAATCAGGGACTTCTCCATATATGCCGCTTCCGGAAGTAAAAATCAATTTTTTAATATTGTTATTACGCATAGCCTCTAGGACGCTAACTGTCAGGCTAATACCTTGTTCAAAATCAATTAAAGGGGACTTTTGGGCTTTTGCAATATCTGCATTCGAGGCTAGGTGAATAACTAGATCAAAACCCTTGATAGATTCGTTCAATAAAATAGAGTCGGAAATATCTCCCTTAATGAATACAAAATTATCATTTTTCAAAAAACATAAAATATTAATTTCCTTACCATTAGATAAATTATCGTAAACTGTAACTTGGTAATTTAGACCTAAAAAATGTCGGACTAAATTAGACCCAATAAACCCTGCACCGCCCGTAATAAATATTTTCTTCATACCTACCTTTTGTTTGTAAAAAAACAATTAGAGAAATTTTTGAATAAAAATAAAACAAGGCCACAAACAGTTATATTAACCCATAAAATTAAGTGAGAAATTATTGAACTCGAGATGGCTAGAGTGGGATTTATGCCAAGAAGTACTAAAGTAGATTTATTAAAAAAGTGATAAGTCCCGACAAAACCAGGAGAGCTTGGAATTAAAGTAGACAAGGTAGTTACGGAAAAAATTAAAAAAACTCCAGCTATATCAAGCCTAATAGACATAGCAAGTAATATAAAAAAATAATATAATATCTCAAATGTCCAGCCAGTTATCGTTCTTACTAACAAATCAAAAGATTTTCTTGGGGTTAATTGGTCTTTTAAGCTAAGAAAAAAACGTAATAATGGTTTTTGTAAAAAATTAATTTTAAAAGAAAGTAAAACACATGCATTTAATAAAAATTTCGGCAAAAAAAGGATTAGAGTTAAGAAAATAAAAATGGTATAAATTGCAATAATTAATAAATCACTCTGAAAAAAATTAAGGACATGACTTTTGTAAAAATTTAAACTAACCAGAAAGAAAAGCATTGCAATAAGTAAGTCCCATACCCTCTCATAGAGAATTAGGAATAAGGTTTTGGATTTTTTGGTTCCAGTTTCGATGCTAAAACTCAACACTCTATAAAGATCACCAAATCTAAACGGAATAATATTATTTAGTGAATTTCCAATAAAATAGTAATACTTTCCTACGCTAGAATTAAATTTATAGTTTTTTGTATGAAAAAAGAAAACATCCCATCTTGTTGACCTTATATAAGAACCAATTATTTGTGAAATGACAGCTAAAAAAATAAATTCAATTTTTACATCAACAATAGTGTTAGTAAAATTTGTTAAATTAAAATCTCTAATCGCTATAAAGAAAAAAAAAATAGAAACAATAAAAATATAGAATTTATTATTTTTACTTAGTTGCATTTTTTTTTACTTTTCCATTAATATAGCTAACTACGTATAACGGTCTATTCAAAACTTCTGTATATACTCTTGAAATATATTCACTTAATATACCAATCATTATAAATTGAAGAGCTGATATCAACATCATTGAGACAAATGTAATGCTCCAACCCGAAACCCAATCGTCAAAAAAAACTCTTCTTACAAGACCGTAAATTATTCCTAGGCTTGAAAGAATAAACATAAAAACCCCGATAACAAGTGAAATTCTTAAAGGCACAACAGAAAAGGAAAATAAACCATCTAAAGCATTTTCAAAAGCTTTTATAAGGTTATAATTTGATTTTCCTGAATATCTTTCTAGCCTTTCGATTTCTATTGTCGTATGCTTAAAACCTGGCCACATTGTTAAGCCTCTTATGTATCTCGATCTCTCTGGTAAAGTCCTCAAAAAATTTGCAACTTTCTTATCAATGAGCCTGAACTCACCAGCATTTTTTGGAATTGTTATTGAGGAGATTGAATGTTGTATTTTGTAGAATAATTTTGCTAAATAAAAATAAAAAAAAGATTTTTTTTCACTTTTACGCGTTACTACAACAACATCGTTACCTTTTTCCCACAAATTAATAATTTTTTTTAGTATGCTAGGAGGGTCTTGCAAATCTGCATCCATAATAATAATGGCATCTCCATTACTAAAATCAATTCCAGCTGAAATAGCAATACACTGACCAAATGATCTCGTGAATTTCACTAAATTTACATTGGCATCTTTTTTAATAATTGAGTTGATAATTGCCGAGGTCTTGTCATCACTGTCATCACAAAAAATAATTTCATAATGGTAATTTTTAAGAGGTTTAAAAGCTTCGATAATATTAAAATATAGAAACTCAATATTTTGCTCTTCATTATGAGTTGGGATAACTATACTAATAATTTTTTTTCTCATATTTCACTATTATGAATTTTTTTAATTTCCTGAGAAGCCAAGTAACCTTGCTTAAGAGCTTGATTGGTTCCTCTGTCTACAGGGTACACCTGTGCCATCGTTGATAAAAATAGATTTGTAATTGGAGTTTTTGTTTCTGGAATTAAATTCGAATAATTTAAACCTGCAATAGGTTGGGAATGTTCACATCGCCATAAATAAGATTTACTAATGTATTTTTTGTTAAACTCTGGAAACATTTTTTGTATAAATGGCATTGCATAATTAAGGTAATCCTCCTTTGACATTTTATATAAAAAACTGGAGGTAGGAAGATATTTAGTAAGGTAAACAATGTGTCTTTTACCGTAATTCTCAGAATTAATAAAATTAGTATGCTCAATTAGCCCAACAAAGGGAAATGATGGATCATTTATATTAATCCAATAAAAGTCCGAAAGACTTTTTTTTAATTCTAAAATTAAACAAAGATTACCAATATATTTAATTGCCGATAGAGATTTCAAGTAATTCTTGTCAACTTTTTGATTATTTAATAATTTTTTAAAAATTGGTAAGGAAGTAGTGCAAAGAATATAATCGCAGGAAATAAATTTATTATTTACTTTAATGCCAATCGCCTTATTATCCTTGACTACAATTTGAGTAACATTGCTTCTAAGATAAAATTTGCTTCCATTTTTTAATATTTTCGATTTAATTGCATTAGTAAATTCTGAGAAACCACCCTTGTAATACATTAGAGATTCCTTACCTCCTTTACCCCTTGTCGATCCTCTAAGTGCAATTTTATTCCAAAACCAAACTGCAGAAACTTTTTTTGCATAAGGGCCAAATTTTCCAACAAGTAAAGGTTCCCACATAATCCTATAGGCCTGCTCACCCCCTAACTTTTTTAACCATTTCTCAGCAGTGAAACCCTCAAGCTTTTTGTAATTTTTAATCCTTCGAGCATATAGCACTAAAAATGCTAATCTTATTCGAGAAATAAATGATAAAGGTTTTAGTAAAAGCAAATCTAGAGGACTAGATAATTTAAAAAAAGAGCTATTAAAATACATTCCAGTATTTGTAAATGAAGAGACTATATATTTTTCTAAATTTAAATCCTTTGCGATCTTTCTAACAAAATCAAATTCAGAAGAAAACCAGTGATGATAAAATTTTTCTAATAACTGGCCCCTAGTTTTAAAAGTTCCGGCAAGTCCGCCAACCTGAGCATCTGAATCAAAAATTGAGACATCGTAGTCACTCAAATTTAAGGCTGCTGATAACCCAGTATAGCCAGAACCTATTATGATAATTCTTTTGTTAATTTTAAGATTATTCATAAATTATTTTCGTTCACAAATTTTTGCGCTAATATAGGGACCACCAGGATGATAACATAAGAAATTCTCTTTAATAACTTCTTCAACGTCAACTCTAAACTCTTTAATTTGATCATAACCATAAAATGATTCTGAAATAATTAAAAAATTAGGTTCCGAAGCTAAACATGCAAGAAATTTTCTTTTAACCATTTTGCTTTCATTACCAAATTGCAAATATCTTCCACATCTAAATTCCCACCTATTATCCATAAAAGCAGCCAAACCGTAATCATCATTTAACCCAAGCCTGGAATATGTTAATCTTTTAGGACTCTCATTTTTAATTAATTTATTTAAAGGTTCTAGTATTGGCGGTGCAGTATATTTTACTTTGGTAATTTTTGATAAATTTAATACGGGTTTAATAATTTTAAATTTTGATATATAAAGCAGATGGATAGATATCAATAACGCAATAAAGACTTTTAGGTAAAAGAAACTTTTTTTTATGGATATTCTATCCCTCAGAAGAAAAATTGGGAAAAAAATAAAAATTGTGAATAAGGATAAAATGAAGAAGTGGTGCGCCCACATGGCTGTATAAACAAGATAAATAATCACTAAAAGTGGAATAAGTCCAAATGGCAATAACTGCCTTAAAACTAAAAACCTTTTCTCGCAAATAAACCAAAAAAATAAAATAGAAATAACATAAGTTAAAGTTAATAATTTTAATCCAATTACATCATCAATTACACTTATATGACCGCTAAGTCCAGCTGGCCTCCCTACTGTTTTTAAATATTCAGAAGCATAAATAAAATTCTCAAAGATCATCTGAAAATAACCTGATAAATCGCTGAACGTAAATATCAAGAATAAATTAAATAAAAAGCCTAAACAAAGCGAAATAAAATACAATTTAATTTTACTAAATTTCAGATTATCATCAATTAAAAATAGAAACACTGGCAATCCAAATATAAATAGAGGTAATTTTGAAAAAAAGATGCAGCTAGTAAAAAAACCTGAAAATAAGGGCTGTTTATTTTTAGCAAAATAGATTGAAATGAAAATAAAAAATATAGCTAGAAGCTGTGATCTAAAACCATCATAAAAACATGATGATAAAATAGCGAGACTAAGTGAGGTAAATATTAAGGATAGATTTAAATTAAATTTAAGAATCTGACAAAATTTATGAAGGGCTATTGATATACCAAAAAAATATACTAAGTCCGAAATAAATGGGCCTTTAATGCCAAAAAAATAAAAAAAAGTAAAGCCTGAAAATAAGAAAAGCGGATCTTTATTATCATAAATATCTAGGTAAATCCGATTTTGACCCATCAGAGAAAAAATTGAAATCCAGCCACCCCAGTCTTCATTTAATGATAAATTTAATCGCGGAATAAAAAGCAAAAGAGTAATTAGAGAATAAAAAAAGTAAAATCTATTCTCTTTAATATTCTTAGATATAGTCTCTATCATTAGTTATAAATCCTTATTTCTTCTTCTAATTAACTCTAAAATTAGAGTTAAAGCTAAATTTGATACTGATAAAAAAATAAAAAAACAACTGTAAAAAAAAGAATTAGAGTGCTTTGACAAAATAAAATTATTATTTATGAGAATTTGAAGAAAATTTGAAAGCGTTAATAACCCCAATGTAAACAAAAGGAAACTAATACTGATTCCTATTTCATATTTATAGATTTTTATTAGAATTTTTTCATAACCATCTCTCAAATTATTTATAAACCTAATAAAAATAGCTAAAACAGAAAGGTAGGAACTTAATAAAATAAGAAATAGTGATAAAACAAATGAGTGTAAATTAAAATTAAAATTACCAATGTGACAATTATTTACAGACAAGACAAACATAAGCAGCCCAAGGACAAAACATACTATGCTTGGTTTGTTTATAAAAGAATCTGCACTGTAAATCAACATAACCTTTAAATTCATCCATCCTGCTACCCATGGCATTAAGAAGCCTGATCTTTTTAGGTGACTTTCACGACCAGGTATATCTTTGTAAAAATTTACTGGAATTTCTACAGTTCTTAAAGAAAGTCGCGCCGCCTTAACTATCATTTCTGATGCATATTCCCAACCCGCTGAGTCTAGTGAGACTTTTATTAGAGCATCCTTGGTAATGCCTCTAATACCACAATGGATATCTGTAAATTTAGTTTTATATATTTTATTTAATAAAAAAGTCGTTAAGGGCGTACCAAAATATCTATGCAATTTTGGCATAGCATTTTTTTCAATCTTGCCTTTAATCCTAGAACCCATAATGAATTCATAACCATTTTTAAAGGCATTGACAAAATTATCGATATCTCTAAATTCATATGTAAGATCGCAATCACCCATTAGTATATATTTGCCCCTAATATATGGTATTGCATCAATATAAGCTTGGCCTAGACCTCTTTTTGGAGTTTTTAAGACTCTTGCCCCCTTGCTTAAAGCAAGCTCCATTGTATCGTCGCTAGAACTGTCAATAATAAGAATTTCAGCTGCGATATTAGCCTTTGCAATACCTTCATGACACCAATCAACGAAGGTTTCAATAGTTAAATTTTCATTCAAGGCTGGGATTACAATTGAAAGTAAAATATCCTGGTCAAATCGTCTTTCATTTTTGGGTATATATAATTTATCCATGGAAATCCTCAATAAAATATTTTTTGTGAGTTTTATTTCCTAAAGATCCAAAATTTCATGGTTAAAAAACCGTTTACCATTGTTACTAAGGAAGCAAAAAAAGCACTCAAGTAAAAGTTAAAATTTAAAAACTCGCACAAAACTATAATAACAAGAACCTGAAGAAAGTAATTAATAAATGCTAATAAAAGATATTTGAATACTTGCTTACCTAAATTATCGCTATTTTTAAAAGTAATTCTTTTATTCGTAACAAAGTGAAATAGTACAGCAAATAAATATGAGAAGCTTACGGATAGAATGTAATGTATTTTTAAATTTTCAAATGTAACCCATAAGAAAATATAGTAGATACAAAAAGTTAACAATCCAATAATTAAAAATTTATAAAAATCAAAAGTTAAAAAATTTTTTTTAAGGTAATCAATCATCGTAAAAAAAATCCATACAATTTAAGCCTACCATTTCATATATTTAAGGATAGTTAGAAATTTCAAGTTAATTTGCGAACTATTAGCGCTAACATTTTTTCCAGGGCTTGACCTGCTTATAAATGAATTATAGGCGAGTAAAATAATTTCGGAATTCGATTTTTTTGGGGTCCAATTTAAATCTTTTTTTATTACACTTAGATCAAACTCAAAATCTCTCGTAAGCATTCTAAATTGATATGGTCCCATAGGTGAAAGCTTGAAAAAATAAAGCAACTTAAGAATGGGTATAGCAAAAGCTTTAGGAATACTTCTAATCCTAGATTTACTATTAGTTTCCCGAATAACATATTCAAACATCTCTCTAAATGTGGGAACATTTTCAGATCCTATATTATAGGTGTTAGATATAGGCTTCTTAATTAACTTTCTAATTGCAGAATTTAAGTCTTTTGCATATATGCATTGATGTCTAATAGATCCATCTCCTAATATCCAAATAATTGCGTTGGTCTTGATCAGCTCAAACAGAATGGTCATCATACCAAGCCTCCCAGAATCAATTATATTAGGGCACCTAATAGTAGTGACCACAAAAAAAGCTTTGAAATTTTCTAGAATTTCCTCACATCTTACTTTCGATCTTCCATACATGTCGATTGGAGCAGGCAAATCAGTGCTTAAAATAAAATCTTTTTTTTGGCCAAGGAAAATTGAATTAGAAGAAGTAAATATAAAAGATTTAACACCGAGGTTCTTCCCAACAAGAGCTATATTTTTTGTTGCCTCAACATTGTTGTTAAATAACTCCTCTTGATTTTTTGCAGAAAAATCAATCATTGATGCCAAGTGGATAATTACATCAATATTTAATTTTTTTGTTTTCGCATTTAATTTCTCATAGTTTCGTAAATCACATATAATTTGCTGATAATTATCTAATACATGAGAATTAATTAAATCAACTCCTACGCAATTATGTCCCCGAGAAATTAAATCCTTAGTTAAAATTGAGCCATAAAACCCCGAGTTACCTGTAATTAAAATATTCACTTATTTTTACTAATTATATGAAAATTCAAACCATTTTTTTTAAAAAAGATTGTGATCGAATAAATTAAAATTAAAAAACATATGAGAATAAAAAATACTGAAATGGAACCAGAAAGTAAGGCAAATTCTGGATGGTAGGTTAAAGTAACATTGTAAAGGCCATCCTTAGTTATTAAACATCCAATTTGATAATAATTTATTCTGAAGTAATCACACTCATGATCGTTTAAGATTAATTTATAGTCCTTTTTATAATAATTCTGATTAATGACTAGAATTTCACCAGCATTACTTCTGATTGAAAAACCTAAAGAATTGTTTGTGCTAAAATAATTGTGAGCATAATTAATAGAAGAGTCGCCCTTTCTAAAATCAAAAAACTGTACCACATTGTCTCTTTCTAAAAAGACAAATGGTTCACTTTCCATTTTAATGAGATTTTCTAACTCTTTATCACTTTTAAAAGTGTAAACCTTATTTGTCGAGAATGCTCTAGGCCAATATCCTTTATTTAACCAGACAGTGTAATCCGAAGTGTGAACAATGTCATACTTTGTGCGATCAAGATTGACATAATTATTTGTAAAGATGTACTTAACGTTTAATTTATTCAAAAGATTACTTGTGGTGGATGTATTTTGATTATTAAGTAGCCTTAGCCAATGCCAATCGTTAACATACTTAAGCCCTCCTAATTCAAGGAAATTCTCAAAATTTTTATTCCTCAAAGGGTCAACTTGAACAACGCCTTCAATTAAATAACGAGTGTTAAATCCAGGAAATAAAGTTGTTGAGGGATGGCTATCCTCAAAACCAATAACTCTAAAAGATTCATTTGTTTGATCATTTCTTATAAAATTAATTGCCTCTGAAGGTATTGAATAATCAGCTCTATTCATTGGTTCAGTCAAATAATCATCGAGAATCTTAAAAGATTTAAGATGAAAGCAATTAAAAAACATATGAACAAAAAATAAGGCAAATAACCATTTGGTTATAGCTTTTTTATTTTTTTGTAAATTTATAAATAAGAATGCAAATGAAGTAGATAAAAGTACAACTATACTTTGTCTTGTTATCGTATGATAAACGTGATGTTCATGATAGATATATAACGCCCCAAAAAATACATATATAACTAGCATCAGCAAACTTATTCTTTTTAAACCTGCAAAATTAATTTTGTATAAATAATCAATAGCATAAGATGCTATGACTAAAAAAAACAAAAAAGCTGGAATTGTGAAAACATCATAGAGATGGTAAACATTATTAACAAATGGAATTTTTAAAATTATAAAATTCGGTATAACAGTATATGCAATTGAAAGGCTAATCACAAAGAAGATAAGCGGAAGGATAAATCCTTTTTGTCTAATAAGCCCCCTAAAATTATATGCAATTAAAATAAGTAAAAAATAAAAAAATAAATTAGTTGAGAATCCCATCGTGTATCTCAGCAATTCTTTCTGAAAAAAACCAAGCGAATATGCTAAAGGATAGCGGTCAGCACTTGCGCCATCGTAATTTGAATAATTTTTTGATAGGTAGTCTAAAAAAAGTGCAATATCAAATACACATACACCTAATATAAAAATAGAGATTAATGAAATATAAAAAAGCCGGATTTTTAAAGTTCTAATAGTAATATTTTTGTCAAAAAGAATATTAAAAGCACCGTAAAAACTTAACATCATTACTGTTATTGCAGCCTCTTTAGCAGGTCCTGAATTTAAAACAAGGAAAGAAAAAATGGCAATAAAACTTAAATATAATAATTTTTTTGATAACAAAGTCTCTATATTATTTTTAAATTTTATCCAAGAAAATAATAATAGAGGAGCGTACGTCAGTGTATAAACTGAAGGGTGCTGAACTCTGTAATGAAAGTATCCTATAAACAAAGAAGAAATTGATAGCACAATTGGAGTTGCTTTAGAAGTTGAAATGCTGGAAATGAGGAAAAAAATTCCTAAAGCAAAAATAAATCTAGAAAAAATTAACTTTAGGTCAAACCCCAAAGAGTTTCCATCAAAAATGAAAATTAAAATATTTAACGGATCTAGCAAAATATTATTAAGCTGAGCAAAATTTGCAATTCCGCCCCCAACATATTTATTGTAAAAAGGAAACTCACCATCATGAAAAATAGAATGCATACCAGCTATTAAGTTTGGTCCCACTCCCCAATCGAAAGCTCCAGTATCGTTTCCCCTAAAACTTTCACTGTGAGAATTTTCTCGATCAAAGCCAGGAATTGTTGGATTAATAGAATTTGGGGAAGACAGCAAAGCCTGTGACATTGGTGAATCAATGCTTTTATTAAAAAAGACTACTGGATACAAAGCGAGTAATGATGCAAAAAATATAAGAATTATCGATGCTTTGAACTGATTTTTTTTGAAATATTTATTAAAGTGTAAATTTATTTTAAAGGTTATTTTTTTAGCAAGAGATAAGATAAAATCTAAGCCTTTTACATAAACTTTGGTTGGGGTGAAAAATAACACTAGAGAGAATAAAAAAGATACTAGGATAAAAGACGAGTTGAAAAAAACAAATGGTTTGGGTATGTTTTTTATTTCTATTTTAGGGTCATTTTTGGTTGTAATATAAAAACCGTCTTTTATTTTTATCTGGTCAGTGCCATATGATTCTTTCTGAAAAGTAAGCTCATTCTCATGTTTATAAAGTAACGAAATTTTTTCTATTTTGAACTTCATATCCGGCTTTTCAAATACATCAAATCGTAAATTTTTTGGATAAAATAAAGGAAAATTAAACCAATATTTATTTAACCCAGGGCGTATAGTTCTTGACTTGCTATTAGACTCACTAAAACCATATCCGTAATCCCAAAAAAATTGAATCTGACCGGCATAATTATTTGGGTTATCTATTGTTAACTCGACAGACCTCCTTAAATATATTGAATTTATTAGGACTGCGATGCCCAAATAAACTATAAAAAGTATAAATTTATTTTTCATGAGATTTTATTGATATATTCAGTTAGGTTATATTTTGGAAAAAATCCAAAAGTATCTTTAATTAGATAATTGCTAATCGTGCTATTCATAGTATCAATATTTCTAAAGGGGTCCTTATAATTGTAATATTATAGTTAAGTTTCTTCTCAAATATTTTAATTACCCTATCTAAAGTGTAACTAAATCCAGAAGGAATATTAAATACACGATGATTTAAGTGTAAATCGAAATTAGATATTTTTATCAAACTATTAACAACGTCATTAATATGTATAGTCTTTTTATTGTTGCTAGGCTTGCATAAACTTTTATTGGCTTTTTACTTTTATATCCTCTTCTAATTCGTCAATTACTCCAATACCTTTCTAATGAGGCACCTTATTGCCTTAAGGATCAGATATACCTGCAATTCGATAATTTAGATTAAGTGCTTATTAAAATAAAACAAATATTTTTCAATGATTATTTTATGAATACCATAAATTGATATGGGATTTAATGTGTCAGATTCTTTATTGGCCTCGTTAGTTTCAACATAAACTGTACCTGCAGATGAAAGAAAAATTATCTACGTTTTACGATTTTTTCTAGCATCAATAAAATCAAAAAAAGGTTTTATTGAGTTTAAGTAATCCTCAAAAATATTACGATCTTTGCCTGTAATCGAGAATAAAGCTAAATAATAAACAAGGCAATTATTAGGAACTAAGGTATGAATGTAATTTTCAGTCAAAGTAGAAAATTGTCTATAATTCGTGGCTTATTTATAAGTGTGCTGGATTCTTTTAATGATTCACAAATGAGGTGTCTACTAATAAATCTTGAACTACCAACGGTAACTCCGCCTTTATTCGCACTCATAAATAAACCATTTTCTTAATTGCTTCACTCTCATACAATATAACTTCATCCAGATTAAAGCGCCTCATAATAAGAGAAAGCGCAAGTCCAGCCTTATGTTTAATATTCGCATCAGATTTCAAAAAAGATTTAATTTTGATTGAAAGATCGGTTATGTTTCCTAATTTATAAAAAATTGCATAATTTTCATCAAAAAGCATTTCGTGAACGCCAGGGTATATCGATGAGATAATAGGAATATTAAACGCCATCGCAGTCAAAATAGATCGTGGAAATGATTCGGATTTAGTTGAGCTGATGTAAAAATCAGCCATTAAATAGAAATCATAAATATTATTATGATTTTGTAGCAAAAAAATATTTTTCAGATTATTTTTTGAAATAATTTTTTTAATTTTTTCTGAATAATTTAAACCAATATCGCCTATTAAAAATACGGAAAAAGTACTCCTGACATCTTTTGAAAGTTTGCTAACAGCTTCAACAATTTCGTGTTGATTTTTTCTTTCACAAACAGTTCCAACATTAAGGAAAATTTTGTGGTCTTTTGGAATATTAAATTTTTTTCTAATTTTCCTTAAATTTATTTTATTTTTATTTTGCTGATATTTTTCAACCTCAACGTAATCAATACCCCCTGCTCTTAATTCAACGTTTTTCTCTCTATATCTCTTATACATATTTAATATATGCGAAGACTCATAAACTACTTTAGTTGCAAAATTAAAAGCCTGTTTAATTAAATCAACCCCCTGAGAGCCTGTAAAATTAAAATATAATTCAGAGGAATTATACTCTTCATGTATTAACCATCTTGAAGGAATTTGATAAAAATTTGCATACAAAACAGCAGGATAAGAAATCAATGTATTAGCATAAATTAAATTTGGTAAATTATTTTTCAAGATTTTATCTAGCTCATGGAAATATTTTTTAACTTCACCAGCTAAATCTTGTGTATTTGATGAGACATTAATTTCGACGACAAAGACTCTTACATTTTTTAATGTGCTAAACATCTTAAACAAAGCGCCATTTTTTGCAGATATGACAGTAATGGAAAAATTAACTTTTGAAAGTTTTTTAACATAGTCATATACGAGTAATGGGGCGCCACCAATGTCTAGATTGTGAGTAAAAAAAGCGAGGTGTAAACTTTGATCAATATACTTTGAGTATGAAAATTTATCGAAAATAATTGGGATTAATGGATTATTGATATCTAAATTTGGGTTCACATAAGGATCAACAAAATCCTTATATTTTCTAATAAAATTATGATGCTCATTAGGATTAACGTATTTTCCCCTCGAAGCACTTGTTAAATGATACAGTTCAATTTTGGAATCATAGATAATAGAATATTTCATATTTTTGACTTTTAAACAAAAATCTATATCACTATAAGAAACCTTGAAAGATAATTCATCCATTCCTCCAGCTTTCATAAAGATCTTTTTTCGTGTTAAAAAGCAGGCTCCAGTAACAGCAGAAACATTACGTTGCAGGTTGTGTAGGTTTAGGTAACTATTGGCGCTATTTTCAATGTTATAGAAATAGTGATCTGCTAAACCATGGTGCGACCCAACAATAACGCCTGCATGTTGCACATTGTTATTAGGAAACAATAACTTTGGCCCAACAATTCCAATATTTTTCATCTCAAACCAACCTGTCATTTGATCCAGCCAACCAATACTAATAGCACTAACATCATTATTCAAAATTAATAAATACTCATTTTTAGCATTTTGAACACCGTGATTAATCATTTTTGAAAAATTAAATTCTCCATAATTTACCTTTAAAATTTGACAATTAATTTTTTTTTCATTTATAAGAAGATCGTAATAATCTAAAGTTTCTGAATCATAAGAATTGTCATCAACAATAATAAATTCGTGCTTTTTTATTTTATTAACTGTCCTACATAAACTATCAATACATTTTTTTAAAAGCTTATATGAATCTTTGTTCGGAATAATAAAGCTTACAGGTGGCGAAGGCTTGTTCCATTGAAGATTAAAATAAATTAAATTATGAGTCTTTGCATATTCAGGATAAACAACCTCTGCACTTAAATTTAAATTAAGCAAATTATTTTGGAAAATTGCCTTTGCCTGATCTAGCATATAAGGCTTTTGTTGGCTTCCACTAGCCGTGCTTTGACTGTGTGACCTCCAGTGATAACAAATTACGGGTATATGGCAAATCTGATTATCTGAAATATTATTTATAAACCTTGTTAAAAATTCATAATCTTGCACACCAGTCAAGTTTGAGTTAAAAAAACCAACTTTTTTTAAAGTACTTTTTTTAAATATCTTGAAATGATTGATGTAATTTGAGCTGAGTAATAAAATCCTATCAAAATCTTGTTTGTATCTAAAATCATAAAAATTTGCACCGTTATATTTATCTTCATCTGTATATATAAAAGCTATATTTGAGTTTTTGTTAATTTCAAATGCTGCTAAAAATAATGTATGCGGCTCTAAAAAATCATCATGATCAAGGAGGCCAATATACTCTCCTGAAGATTTTTTTATTCCAAAATTAGTGCAGTTCCCTATTGAGGTTTTATTGGGCAATCTAATTAATTTTATTTTACTGTTCTTCAGGACTCTTTTTTTAATTTCTCTGTACAACTCAATTTGATCTGAAAAATCATCAACTAAGATAAGCTCCCAATTTTTATATGATTGATTCTCAATTGAATCAATCATTTCATGTAAATATTCTAATTTTGTTTTATAAATTGGAACAATTATTGAAAATAAAATATTGCGAGAAAAATGTTGTTGTTTATTTTTAATATAGTCATTAAAAAAAATTTTAGTGGGACTTAGCGGTTTCTTTAAAAATGATGAATTTTTTTTTGGGGGGAGAGAAAGAGTCGAATTTATCAAACTGAAAAGAGCACTAAAATGCTTGATTTTTATATTTGGAAAATGAAACCAAAAGCGTTTGCAGGTATAACAAACCAAGGTATATAGGTTTACAATAAAAATTTTCACCTTTACAATTTCGCTCATTTTTTTAATTTAACTTTTGTAGGGGGTTGGCTAGTGTCGTTTAGCGGGTCATGTTTGTAGGTGGTGTTTGTGGTGTTTGTGGTGTTTGTGGTGTTCATTTGTACCATTATACTTTTTCAATCTTTAACGAAAACTCTCGCACCATTTGATAAATAATGTAGCAAAGGATTTTTTTTATTTTTTTGAAAAAAATCATCAGTAGCTTTTTTTTGACCTTTCCAATACCCATAATCATCAAGCACCAAAATTCCTTTTTTACTTAAACGCGGATACAGAATTTCTAATTCAATCTTGGAAGACTCATACCAATCAGTATCAAGTCGTAAATAACCAATTTTTTTTGGTAAATTATTTTTGATTTTTAAAGTTTTTGCTACATCGCCTTTAATGAAAATTACATTTTTTTTAAGCAGGTTAATCTTAGTAAAGTTTGATTTAACTTCATCTAGATCAGCATAACAATAAGCGTCTTTATCTTTGCTTAGTAAATTTTTTGCATTGAGTTTATCAGTAAGTCTCTGATCAATTTTGTTAGGTGCTGTCATACCCTCAAACGTGTCAAATAGGTATACATTCTTTCTAGCGTCATAAAGCTCGAATATTTTAGCAGCTAGAATTGCATGCCCCCCTCTCCAAACACCACATTCTACAAAATCACCATCAATTTTATTGTCGATAATATATTTGCAGTATTTGATTGTGTTATATAGAGATATATTTTGAGTCATTGAAAGGTTATTTTTTAAGACATAATTTATAATTTTTTTTTCTTCTTTATTAAACTCACTTGGCATAAACTCTAGCGACTCTTTGTATTTTTTTATATCCGTATATGCTTTATCTAAATCTGTGTATGCTTTATCTAAATCTGCGTAAGCTTTATCTAAATTTTTTTCCCTTATTTCGACAGATTTTATTTTTTCTTCAATATTAAAAATATTAATTTTAGAAATAAAAAGATTTATGGTGCTTTTTTTAAACATTTTATGTTTTTCGCTTATTTTATAAGGTTATAACTCGAGAGTTTTTTGCGATAAGGCCGCTACCTAATATCATCTTTTTAATTTAACTTTTGTAGCGGGTTCTCTAGTAACGTTTAGCGGGCGTTTATTTAACTTAAACTGGGTGTGTTTCATACTTCACATTTTACATTGAACACCCTTGTTTCTGCCAACTATAAACCACATTTGGAAGGCTCAAGGCTGGGTTATAATTGTTGGCTTATGACGCTACATTCCACATTAAAATTAGGCCTAGATGAGCTGAAAAAAGGATTCACCTCCCACGAATGCTGGCTTTATATGGCGGTGCAAGACATCAAACTCCGCTACAGGCGTTCCATGATCGGCCCCTGGTGGGTCACGATCTCGACCAGTGGCATGGTCATGATGTTGGGCTTCCTGTGGTCCCATATCTTCGGCAGCGACCTCGAAAATTACCTCCCCTTCTTCGCGGTGGGCTTCGTGTTGTGGGGCTGGATAAGCGGGCAGATTTCAGATGCAGCGGGGGGATATTTTCAGTTTGGCGGGACCATCAAACAGATGAGGCTACCCTTCCCGATTTTTACGTTAAGGCTTAATGTCAGGCAGCTTATCATCCTGGCTCACAACACAATCATCATCGCAGCCGTTTTATTGCTTATAGGTAAAGGTTTGTCATGGATAAACCTCGTCGCCATTCCAAGCTTAATCCTCATCCAACTTAACTTAACCCTGCTATCGATTGTGGTGACTATTTTTTGTACGCGCTACCAGGACATGACTCAGGTCGTTAACATAGGCACACAGATCGTCTTCTTTTTTACGCCCATTTTATGGCAGGTAGAAACCTTAAAGAACCGCAGCTACTTGGCGGAAATGAATCCCATCTTTCATTGGATCGAGATCATTAGGGCGCCCCTCTTAGGGCACTTACCGAGTGTAGGTAGCTACCTATGGTCAATTGCTTCTTTGGCATTTTTGTCGCTTTTAGCGACTTACTTCTTAGGTCGCTACCGTTCACGTATCGCTTACTGGTTATAAGTCATGGCATCCATCCATCTTCAAAATGTGAGTGTCGAGATCCCTGTGTTTTCAAATCACAGTCGATCTTTGAAAAATTCATTTATCAAAAGCTTCTCAAAAGAAAAAGCTTCCATACAAACTGTCACGGCACTCCATGAGATTAACTTAAGCCTAAAAGATGGCCACAGGCTAGGCGTCATGGGGCCGAATGGCGCTGGCAAATCCACCCTCCTTAGGACCATCGCAGGCGTTTACCAACCGAGCATAGGCCACATCCAGGTCAAAGGTAGCATCGCCTCATTGATCGATATTTCTTTAGGTATGGATATGGAGGCAACCGGTTATGAAAACATTCGTATGCGCGCCATCATGATGGGCATGAAATTAAAAAAGATTAAACTCATTGAAGAAGAGATTGCCGACTTCACTGAATTAGGCAAGTTTTTAGAGTTACCGGTTCGTACATACTCCGCCGGTATGCACATGCGTTTAGGTTTTGCGGTATCGACGACCGTACCTGCAGATATTATTCTGATGGACGAGTGGCTGAGCGTGGGGGACAGTAACTTCTTAATCAAAGCGGAAAAAAGACTACATGACTACATTCAAAAATCTTCTATCCTGGTCATTGCCTCCCACTCAGAAGATCTTATTTCAAAACTCACGAATCAAACTTTACGCTTAACACATAAAACGTAAATCATTTTTAACCAAAGTACTTTGCCTCATTAAAAGAAAGGGCCGCCTTATCTTTGGAAGATAACGACACCTCTTCCATGGGCCAATCAATTCCAATTGCTTCATCATCCCAGCGAATGGCACACTCAAGATCCTTGCAATAAAAGTCGGTTGTCTTATATAAAAATTCTGCGGTATCCGATAACGTTAAAAATCCGTGTGCAAAACCTTCCGGAATCCAGAGCTGTTTTTTATTGTCAGAAGATAATATTTCACCGACCCACTTGCCGAATGTCGGGGACGACTGTCTTAAGTCGACCGCGACGTCGAATATTTCACCTTGAATCACGCGAACAATTTTACCTTGTGCCTTAGGTGACAATTGATAGTGCAATCCACGCAATACGCCCTTCAATGATTTTGAGTGATTGTCCTGCACACAATTTATTTTTTTACCTATCGCCTCTTCAAATTTATTCTGATTAAAGCTCTCGAAAAAAAATCCCCTATCATCACCAAAAACTTGAGGCTCAATGAGTAATACATCAGGAATATTTAACGGTGTGACCTTCATGAGTTACAGAATTTTTTCTTTTAAGACGCGTTGCAAATATTGTCCATATCCGTTTTTAGATAAGGGTGCCGCTAATTTTTCTAATTGAGCTGCATTAATCCAACCACGACGGTAAGAAATTTCTTCCGGGCACGCGACCTTTAAGCCCTGACGATTTTCAAGTGTGGCGATGAATTGACTCGCTTCCAATAGTGAATCATGTGTACCCGTATCAAGCCAAGCATAACCACGGCCCATGATTTCAACATTCAATTTTTTTTTATCTAAATAAAGTCGATTGAGATCCGTGATCTCTAATTCACCCCGCGCCGATGGCCTTAAACTTTTAGCCATGGTGACTACGTCCTTATCGTAAAAATAAAGGCCCGTCACCGCATAATTTGATTTTGGATTTTTTGGTTTTTCTTCTAAAGATAAAACTTTATTAGACTTATCAAATTTAGCGACACCATAACGCTCAGGATCGTGAACGTGATAAGCAAACACGGTTGCACCGTTCTCACGCTTCATCGCGTTACCTAATAACTCATTAAAGTCGTGGCCATAAAAAATATTGTCGCCTAAAACTAAAGCCGATAAATTATTCCCGATAAACGTATTACCTATGATAAAAGCTTGCGCTAAACCCTCGGGAGATGGTTGCACTTTATATTGAATATTAAGACCCCACTGACTTCCGTCACCGAGTAAAGATTCAAAACGCGGCGTGTCATCCGGTGTCGAGATAATAAGAATATCTTGGATACCCGCTAGCATTAAAGTGCTAAGCGGATAATAAATCATTGGCTTGTCATACACGGGGAGCAATTGTTTTGAGATGCTCTGCGTCACAGGGTAAAGTCTTGTACCAGAGCCACCTGCGAGTATGATGCCTTTTCTTTTTTGTATATTCGCCAATTAAATAATTTCCCTTAACACATTTTTAACTTCCGATTCCCAGTGAGGCAATTCTAGCACGAAGGTCTTTTTTATTTTATCTGTGTTCAATCTCGAATTAGTTGGGCGCTTGGCAGCAGTGAGGTATTCCGACGTAAGTATCGGGCGGATCTGTTCGGGCACACATTTTATGTTGGCATTTAATTTTATTAATTCACTCACGATCAAATTCGCGTACTCAAACCAATTTGTTTCACCGTCACTTGTCACATGGTAGGTGCCGTAGCCACTAAAATCTTTACCTTTAAAAATCATATCCACAATCTTAAAAGTGACGTCAGCTAACATCGAACTTGACGCAGGACTTCCCCACTGGTCGCACACGATGTTGAGCGATTCTTTTTCCATAATCAATCGGAGTATAGTCTTTAAAAAATTATTGCCGTGACTCCCAAACACCCAGCTTGTTCGCAATATGATGTGCTTTGCATGTTTGCGAATTTTTTCTTCGCCATCATATTTTGTTTTGCCATAAACCGATTGTGGGTTGGTCGTATCCGTCTCAATGTAGGCATCTTTCTTTAATCCGTCAAACACATAGTCCGTTGAAAAATGTATCAACGGAATATCTAACTCGGCCGCCTTCTCCGCAAAGACTTCTGGGGCTGTGACATTAATTTGGTATGCGAGATCGGTTTCTGACTCTGCCCTATCCACCGCAGTGTAGGCCGCGGAATTGATAATGATGTCGGGCTTAACTTTATCGATGAAGTATCGGATAGCTTCAGGATTAGTAAGGTCTAATTCTTCGCGATCGGTCGCGATAACTTTGCACAGTGTGCTTAATTTTTTTGCTAATTCGAAACCGACCTGACCATTTTTACCAGTAAGAAGGGTCTTCATGAATACTGCTTCTCAACCCAGTTCTTATATTCGCCACTGACGACATGGTCGACCCAGTCTTGATTATTTAGATACCACTCGACGGTCTTACGAATCCCCGTCTCGAAGGTCTCATTAGGTTTCCAACCGAGTTCTTTCTCTAATTTTGTGGCATCAATCGCATAGCGTCTATCGTGACCGGGACGGTCTTTGACGTACGTGATTTGTGATTCGTACTTGGTGCCGTCAGATTTAGGTTTTAATTCATCTAAAATGCCGCACATTGTCCTCACCACATCAAGATTAGCCTTCTCATTCCAGCCGCCCACGTTGTAGGTTTCACCTAATTTTCCTTTTTCTAAGATAGTTCGAATCGCGTTACAGTGATCTTTGACGTACAACCAATCACGGATCTGCTGCCCGTCACCATAGATAGGAAGCGGCTTACCGTTCAATGCATTTAATATACATAGTGGGATGAGCTTTTCTGGGAAGTGGTAGGGCCCATAATTATTAGAGCAGTTCGTTGTTACTACAGGCAGTCCATACGTATGGTGCCAAGCCCTAACCAGGTGATCACTCGCCGCCTTACTTGCGCTGTAGGGGCTATTGGGTTCATAACGATTGATCTCACTAAAGGCAGGATCTGTTTTACTTAGGGAACCATAAACCTCATCGGTCGACACGTGTAAAAATCTGAAGTCTTGCTTTGACTTTTCATTTAAGCCATCCCAATAAGTCCGAACGGATTCTAGAAGGTTATAGGTGCCCACGATGTTAGTTTCAATAAAGTCCCTCGGCCCATGGATGGAGCGATCCACATGACTCTCGGCTGCGAAGTTGACCACCGCCCTCACTTGATGTTTTTTTAGGAGTTCAGCGATCAACTCACGATCGCCAATATTACCCTTCACAAAGTAATGATGAGAGTTATTGTTTAATGAGGATAGATTCTCGAGATTACCGGCGTAGGTCAAAAGATCGAGGGACACCACGCCCTCTTTTGTATGGTCGAACCAGTCTAAGACGAAGTTAGATCCGATGAAGCCCGCTGCACCTGTGACGAGGATAGTCATATGGATAGAATTTTAACTTAAAAGGGATCTAAATAGAGAGTTAAGCTTGGGTTTGCTAACACCACTTAGCATGTCTATCGATGCGTGCTATTTAAAGTTTATGGAGGATGGCACCGAGGTAAAGTGCCAATTGACCATCCAAGGTTTGGCGGTAAAGGCCTAAATCCTTGATCATGCGAATCCTCTCACCCATCCCTTTATCTCGCTTAATAAAGAAATCATCGATGAGTTTAATGTTGGCTTTTGTGGAAGGCAGATTAATTTGATTAAAGCTGGCCAAGTGTTTTGAGTTGTAGTCTCGGTAGACGCCTCTTATTAACATGTCCAATCGTTTTAATTTAGCCATCCAACCTTTATTAGCCCCAATGAGTGATTGACTATGCTGACGATAAAGAATCGTCGATTCGCTATCGTAAAATGTTTTACCCGTTGCAAACTCATTCACGATATATAGCCACCAATCGTGTGATACCACCTCTATCTTTTTAAATTGACTCATAATATTTTTTAAGCCGTTATTAAAGGCCATGGTGTTACCCCCTGCAATACTCTGCACGATGGCATTTTTTAAAGAAGGTGGCTTTAAAAATAAATCTGACTTACCTAATATTTTTTGAGCATCACTTGAGACGTAAGTCGTCCTAGCACAATAGAGTGCGGGTTTAGAAAGATCAAGCTTAGATATTTTTTTAATCGTGTGACTTAATTTATGTGGCATCCATATATCATCCTGATCAGACAGAAAATAGAGGTCGGCGTGGATTTTTTTATTGCAAATGATCTGGAGGAAGTTATTGCAAAAACTTTTTTGGGGACCACGACGGATGATGAGTTTTTTAACACCCCATTTTTTTTGGTAGTGCCTTAGGATATCGAGTGTGGCATCTTTTGAGCCATCGTCATTCACATAGAGCGTCCAGTTTTTATAGTCCTGACTCTCTATCGAATCGAGCTGCTCTCCTAAAAAAGCTTCACCATTGTAAGTACACATGAGGATAGCTAAGTGGGGTGATCTTTTTTGAACCATCAATGACTCAACCTTTAAGTGACTTTATTCTTTGGTGTCGGGATAGCTCGGTAAAGAGCACCGTAGGTTATAAGGAATATAAAAATAAAAGGTATGATGAGAAGCGGTTTTTTGAAGGCCCAGGGGGTCACGATTAAGGGGTAAATCCAGAGGACGGCCAAAAGTGGTGTCACGCTCGGATTGGCCACGCGCTTCATTTCCGGAATCTTAAGTAAGAAATAAAAAATCTTGATATGGAGGTGTTTGAGATCAGGTGCAAAAACGGGCTGACTTCGGTACAAGCGTCGTATAACTGAAAAGGTCACCTCAGTCATCGGATAGATGAGTATTAGAACAGCGAGCCACGGTGAGATATCGAGATGACGGCCAAAGAATAGAATGGTGATGATCCCCGTCAAGAACGCCAAAACGTAAGCGCCTAAGTCCCCTAAAAATATATGTCCTTTCGGATAATTAAAGCAAAGAAAGGCTATAACCAGCATGATAACCATTAAGATCACCATCATGATGGTGTTATCCATTAATTGGTAAGCTAAAAAAAGGAGGCTCCCTAAAATTGATAGGTAAATCATAGCGCATAATCCATTAACGCCGTCGGTCAAATTGCTTCCGTTGGCGAGCGCAGCGAGCGCTAAGGGGTAGAAGAGGATTGATGCGAGAGGATATTTAAAAAAAATATTTAAAAATGTTTCCTCAAAATTAGGGAATGGCCCACCAAAAGACATCACAAATATTGTCCCACTCGCTAATAAAGAAGCGAGTCTTAACGAAGGTATCACATCCTGAAATAGGTCTTCTTTGAGGGCAACGATCACTAAGGGCAGCATACTCCATAAACAAGGTTTAAGGATCAAGGCTACCTCTGGCTCTGCATGAAAGAAAGTATAGAGCGTTAAGACGATGATGATAATGAGGCCGCCTAGACGAGGCGTTTCTGCCAAATGAATACGCTGAATCGCCTCATAGATTTTTATGCCCATTCTTTTATAAATTTTTTTGTACCAGAGTCTCGCAACGATACCGTTTAAAAAAAGCGCAAAAAAGAAATAATTAAAAGATGAGGGGTCAACCCACTTGAGAAAGTCAGAATTCATAATCGTATTTTACCCACGGATATCATATCATCGAAAATTATTTATGTTTTGATTTGAGATTTATTGGAGTTCTATTAAGAAAATTCAATGTAAAACAAAATTGGCTTCGAGAATCTAGCTGAAACTGTAATTCAAATGCTTATGACTAATTAAAGTTCTTCAAAAAAACTTTTGTTCTCGAATCCCAAGTGTGATGTTTCATTATAAAATCAGTTGCATTTTCAATAATTTTTTCTACAACATCATTATAATTTTTGGAAAGATATAAAGTAATTTTCTCTCGAAAATCTTCTGGTGTTACAGCAACATAATGAATACCATCAACAAATCCCATGGCCTCATATAACTCTGTTTTCTCAGCAAAGAGAAGAGTTCCGGTAGCAGGAATTTCAAAATATTTCATGAGCGTATAATGCATTGACGAAGCGCAGGTAAAAGCCGCTCTTGAGGCATTCAAAGCAACATTAAATGCCGGTCCATCGTGATCTGCGCCATTCACACCCCTTACCCTCGATTTTTTATAATAGTTTAAATGTGACTCACGAACCATCCATTCTCGCATTTGCCTTCTAAAAGGATATTTGCCTTCAGATAATGCACCCATACATGCTATATCAAATTTTCTTCTAAGTTTTAAATCATAAAAAACGAGAGGATCAATCGCCCAAGGCATATCTATAAATTTATATTGCTGTCCAAGCGCTTTTTGAACTATGGCATTGGTATGCGGATAAGCACTTACAATGCAATCCCAAGAAACCTTTTTAAAAAAATTTTGCTTAGCCAGAAAGCTATCTTTTTTTTCACTGAAATTATAATGATCCCCTACAAATCCACATAAATTTTTAGCATTTAGGCCATCGAAATTAAGCCTAGAGGTATAGCTTGGAACGTAATTAATAAAGATGCCCTGAACACCTCTATTAAAAAAGAAATCAATAATTTTTTGGATGTTAAAATTGTATTTAGCAAAATCAAAGGTCTCAGTCAAAAAAATACCCCCCGTGATAGTTGCTAAAGATTTATCTCTATAAAAGTTTTGATTTTTTTTAGAGGAAGAAAGAATGAGCCATGGTTTATTTTTTGACTTAAATGATCTAAAGTCGTAGATATCTTTTTCGATACTATGTTTAGCGAACAAGTTTCTAAAATTCATCTCAAGCTTGTTTCAGTAATTTTTTATATGTATGAATCAAGGAGTTTTGATAATACTCCCAAGTAAATTTTTTAATAGCTTTAGCAGCATTAAGGCCTAGTTGATTTCTAAAAGTCACATCATTTTTCAATTTTACTAACGCATTTTTAATGGCTAACGAGGATCTAATGGGAATCATGATCGCAGAATTTTTATCCGCTAGCGAGCCACTATTTTCAGTGAAAATACAAGGGAGACCTGAAGCCATCGCTTCGTAAGTCACTTTTGCAGAGCCTTCGTCAAGGGATGGAAAAACAAAGACACTCGCTTTTTGAAAAAAAGGAGTAACGTCAGTCTGCTTACCAAAACACTTGATATTACTAAATTTTTTTTGGTAGTTCTTAATTAGATCCGCCACTTCATCTGACACATGTCCTACAAACCAAAGCTCACAATTATCATGAGAAAATTTATCCCAGGCCTCTAAGATATATTTGATTCCTTTACGCAATAACATTTCGCCTACAAAAAGTACGATGAATGGATCGTTTCTTTTTTGAGGGGGTCTTACAAAATATCGCTTAGGATCAAAACCTCGAGGAAGAATTACAATTTTTTTTTTGTGAACACCAAACTTCACATAAGTGCTTGCACAAAATGGGGAGTTCACAAAAATATAATCGGCTAGATCAATTTCCTTTATTGCCTCATCAAGTTCGTATCGATAATGGTTAAATTTCCTTAAAAAAGGATTTTTGTCTTTGATAGAAAAAAAATTATGTTTCTTATATTTTTTGTATTCAAGATCTAATGTATTCTTTGAAAAAAGCGGGTGTGGATTTCCCCTTTCAAGAATAATTAACATGCCTTTTGCTTTTGCTACCCGCATCGACTGCAAGGACTCATGAGTCCAGCCGTGGAAGATTTTGGCCTCGCTTCGGCGAAGATAATGGGAAGCTCTTAAATCAAGCCAATACCTTTTCATACTGTAATAATACTTTGAGGGTAAAAACGAGAAAAATTTAGCTGGCTGAAAAAAAATTCGATTAATTTTGAGAACTTTTGATGACTTTTCTTTCCCAAAACAAACTAATTGATCCATCATGCCGTATTTTTCAATAGCCTGAGATGCAATTTCAGCTACGAGAGATAATCCTCCTCCTCCTATTCTTGTCGCCGTGCTATAAAAAATGCTGCTTTTCAAACTTTTAATGCCTTTTTGTATAGCGTAATAATATTTTTGCTTACAACTACATCAGAAAATTTATTTTTAATATATTGGTGGGTATCCATCCTGGTATTATTTTTGTTACTAATTAAATTAATGATTGTAGATGCAAGAGCATGACTATCTGCTGGAGGGCAGATAGAAACATACTTGCCGTTATCAGAAAGTTTTCGAACACCTCCTACATCTGTCATGATGGTCGGCAAATTTGCCTCCAGGGCTTTAATAGCAGCAACACTTAAACCAGATCTAATCGAACTATCGACATATGCATCAGCTTCTGTTAAATAGGGATCGAGACTTGGATCTTCTCCCACCAAAAAAATATGCTCAGTCAACTTAAAATCGATGATTTTATTAATAAAATAAGTCATTAATTCTCCATCTCCAACAATGATCAATTTAAGTTTTCTAATTTTCTTTTTATTTATACAGATATCAAAAGCTTCTATTAAATAATCTATTCCTTTTTGCTCAACTAATCTTGCAATAAATAAAAATAAATAATCAGTTTTTTTTATGTTTAATTTTTTTCTTATAAATAGGTTATAGTTTTTCTTAAAATTTAAATTAGCAAAACTTTCTAATAAATAAATTTTTTTTAAAGAAACATTATCTGTTTTGATTACATCAGATTTTACTTCCTCTGAATTAACAATAATTGTATGAGTTAAAAATGAGAATAAATAATTGAAAATGCCCCTCCTAATTTTTTTATAAAGGTATGTATTTACGATATAAATAAAAACAGGGATATTGAGTATAAGCCCTAATAATCTTGCATACTTTGAACCATCATACATATAGGATTGAATGAGGTCGGGTCGAATTTTTTTTAAAGCAGTTATTAATAGCTTCCAATTTTCATATGAAAAGAAACTACTTGTTTTAAAATCTAAATTTATAAAATTTATTTTAAATTGATTTTCGCAATAAATTTGGAAATCTGTTTTTCCTTCCATGACGATAATAATATGTTGAAAGTTTTGATCATTTTTAATAATTGAGACAGCTAAATTTTCAGAGCCTCCCATTTGAAAGCGATAAAATAAATGTATTATTTTTTTCAATTAAATTGTCTTTAAAAATGCTAATGTATTCTTAACAATATAGTCTTCAGGCATAGCATTTAAACATTGACTAACCTTCGAACCTCCGCAACCATCTAAACGGCATGGTCTACATGAAAACGATGGGCTATCTGTTTCATTTAAAGCTAAAATTTTATACTTAACCCTCCATGGCCTCCACTTTTTATCATCAGTAGGTCCAAAAATAGATAATACAGGTTTTCCTAATGCGCTTGCCAAATGAATAGCCATCGAGTCGATCGAAATGGCGAGATCTGATAGTTGTATGAGGCTTGCAGCATCGTGCAATGTAGATGTAACTTTTATTAAGGGCTTTATATTACATAAATTAGCAATACTTTTTAAATAGTGAATATCTAATCTAGATCCACTCAAAATAAGCGTATTATTTTTTAGCGATAACCCATCGATAATGCCTTTCCATTGAAGAACTGTTAATTCTTTAAATTTCCATCTTGAAGAAGCATAAATTAAAATAATTTTACTTTTGGTATTTTTTTTGAGGTTTAATTTTGACCATATATTTAAAGCGTAGTTGCTTGTCATGGGAGGGACAATATTGTAAGGAGGTGCTTCAGCTTGATTATATAGACCTACGCGTCTTAATAAATCAACATCTTGTTCAACAGCCAGTCTATTTTCATTAGAGACGTTAGCAACAACCGTAAAGGAGCGATGCCAAAATTGATTCCTTCTATTATTTTTAATTCCTACACTTAATGGGGGACTTAAAAGTCTAGTAAAAAAAGCGCCCCGCCAATCAGTCGAAAAATGTGCGATAAAATCATAATGATGACTTAAAATTTTTTTGATTTCATTAAAATAAAATACCCATTTTAAAAAGCCCCTTAAATGCCTTGGAATTATAAATATATTTCTTACCCTAGGGCACATCTGAAATATTTCTTTACTTTCTGGAAGGCATAAAACATCTACAAATTCGAACTCTTCAGGGAGAGCCGCAATTGCAGAAGTTAAAATAATAGAATCGCCAATATTCTTTGTTTTTAAAAAAAAAGCTGTCTTATTTTTTTTCATCAATAGATTTAAATTTTTTTAACCAAATTTTTTCAAGAGATGAGTGACCATCTCATCTATAGCAACGTCGATGGTCCAATCAGGCGACCAAGATGAAAGCTTCTTAAGTTTGCTTGAACTCAAAATATTAAAATTCACGTCCGAAGGTCTAGATTCTCTATGGGAGACGCTGAATAATTTTTCTTTTAGCATATGATTGGCTTTTAGTTTATCAATAATATCATTATTGCTCATTCCAATGCCGCTGCCCACATTGTACACCTCCCCTGGCAAGGCAAATTCTAATGCGAGTAAAACGGCTTTTGCAAAATCATTAATGTAAAGATAATCTCTCGTCGTACCTTTTTCACCGTAAATAATAATCTCTTTATTAGTTAAGATGGAGGCTATGGCAGTTGAAATAAAACCTTGACCAATAAATGGTTTCTGAGAGCTACCAAAAACATTTGAAGGTCTTAGGCAAACTACTGGAAGATTATTTTTTTTGTAAAATAGAAAGGCATACTTTTCGATAGCAAGTTTTGTAATGCCATAAGGGGATATTGGGTTAGTTGGATGATCTTCTGTAATTAAGTGATTTTCAGTTTCGCCATACACAGCACCTCCAGATGAAATATAAATCATTTTTTTGATTGGATACTGACTTGCTATTTCAAAAAAAGATACAGCTGTGATCAAATTCTCATTAAGATCTTCAAAAAGATTATTAAAGCTCGTTCTTGGAGTTGAGTTATGGGCTAGATAAATAATCTCATCAGAACTACTTAAAAAACTATCGGCAAATTTTTTATTTGTAATATCACCTGATAAATAAGAAATCTCTTTTTGTAACTGGTTCTTTGGATTTATACTGCGGCCAATGACAGAAACTTCCCTGCCTTTACTTATTAAAAATGAAGATAAATAAGATCCTATAAATCCTGAACCGCCGATTAGTGTAGTTTTTATAGTCAAGATAAGGTTTTATGATTAATTTTTTAATTTAAGTAAATTTGCATCACGCCACAATTTCTCATAAATATATTCCATATTTTTGCTATAAACATTGACTGAAAAATATTTTTCAATGGTCGCTCTTGCAGACCTGCCTATTTCAATTCTAAGACTTTTCGAGTCGATAAATCGTTGAATACAACGACTTAGTTGTTCTGAATCTTTCATTTGCACGATTAAGCTATTTTTTTCATTTTCTAGTATTTCAAGATTGCTTGAAAAATTCGAGGCTACAATGGCACAGCCTGAAGACATTGCTTCTAATAAAACATTAGAAAATCCCTCTTGAAGCGTTGGAAAACAAAAAATATCAATCGCATTCATGCAAACATCTATATCACGACGCACGCCTAAAAATTTTATAGTTTTTTCTAAGCCATAAGCTTTCGCCAAATCAATAATGGCATTTTCAGCTGGCCCTGTTCCAATAATCACAAACTGAAGAGTGTGCTTTTGCTTTTGTCTTAATTTTGAAATGGCTTCAAAAAAATATTTATGGCCTTTGTTTAAGTCTAACCGACAAATCATACCAATGACGAGAGCTTTTGAATTGATTTTTATCTTTTTTTTAGCAGAAGCTTTGCTAGCCTTTGGTGAAAATTTGATCGTATCTACTCCATTATAAACAGTATAGACTTTGTTCTTAGAATAGCCGTACCAATTAATCACTTGATTTGATACGCCTTTGCTAACAGCTGTGTAGCCATGCGTAAAGAAATTCAATATTCGATTTAAGAGAGCTCTTAAAGGTCTAAAATGATCAAAAATGACATGTTCATAACTCATAATGACTGGTGTTTTTGCCATCACTGCTGCAATCCGCCCATACAATGAAGGGTGATAGCTAGAGGCGTGAACAATGTCAATGTTGTTTTGTTTAATAATTTTTACCAAAGCAAGAATTGTTTTAAAGGGTTGCCTTTTGTAACCTAGAACAATAACTTTAACTCCAGTATTTTTAATCTCATTTCCAATTAAACCGCCATTTTCAATTGCACAAACAATCAATTTAAATTTAGTTTTATCTAAATTTTTTGCAAGGTTTAATACGGCTTGTTGAACACCACCTTGGTTTAAACCGATAACAACTCTCAGAATTTTAATTTTAAAATTTTTCAATATTGAGGCTTTCTTATACTAACGTTTTCATTTAGATGAATATTGACCTCTAATAGTATTTTTGATGGCCATTGCGTAATTTTTTGCATAAGCCTTTAAAGAGTATTTTTTAACAATGTGCAAACGCGCTGCGTCGCCTAATTTTTTTCTTAAAGAATTATTTGAGATTAATAGTTCGAGGTAAGCACTCCATTCCTCAAGGGAATTGGCTAAATATCCAGTTTTTTGATGAATAATGATCTCTTTATTAATGCCGACTGCAGATCCTACAGATGGAATACCCACTGCTGCATATTGTATTAATTTATAACCGCCCTTTCCATTCGTCCATATACTATCATCAAGAGGCATTAGACCTATATCGACAGTATTGAGGTACTCATTTTCCTTATCCAATCGCCATTCAATATTTCTTATTTCTAAGCCTTTACAAACTAGATTCTTTTTTGAAATTACAATAAGTTCAAATGTTAATTTTTTTGAAATTTCTTGCAATACCGGCAAAAGTCTCTGCAAATGAATCATACTCCCAGGAACACCAACCCATCCCAATGTTACAATTTTTCGGTTTGATTTTTTTAGGGGATAATATTTTAGGGTATCTACAGGCGTTGGAAATTTGTATACGTTCTCAACATTACTTTTGCAAAATGAACCAAGATAATCATTGCCAGCGACAACAGCATTTGCAATATTGATAGTATTTAGAAACTTAATAAAGTTTTTACCAGATAGAGGCTTTGCATGTTCGAGTTCATGAAACATAGTTGCATCATCAAAATCATAAATAATTTTATTTGCTAATTTTTTAATCAAAAAAAGTTCAAGTCTGTTCAGTGAAGTCTTTTTTTGTATAATAAGAAGATCATATTTAGGTAATTTTAGAATTTGAATAAATCTACTAACTCCCTTTGCAAAACCTTTAGCATCCATTTTAATATTGTGGGAAGATAATTCAGATACCATGTCTAAAATACGTAATCGTGCTGAGGGTAAATTAGATTTAGATAAAAGTGCTAAAACTTTAATTTTCATAAATAAAATTGGGAATCACTACCTTTTAACCACAAAAAATCTAATTTCATAGATAGAGAAAATAGACGCAAGATACCTTTCAAATAACTCAATCAACTTAAAATGGGAATTCACGAGAATATTAAATAAATCGGAGAGAAGTGGAAGTCGCAATCCAAAAAGTCTAACTTTAATCATAGGTACAAAATTCACTCTTAAATTAATTAAATGCCAGCCTGTTATTGAGACATAACCAGGAACGTGTCTTTTCAAACAAGAGGTTTCACATAAATAGCTAAAAGTATGGACACCAAAAAAAGTTTTATGCGTGGGGTCTGAGTAATAAAAAGGGTTTGAATAATGAGGCACTGTAAATATCATTTCGCCATTTTTAATTAATACGCGATCAATCTCATGTAAAATCTTTAAAAATTGATCAGAATCAGTATGTTCTAGATAATGTCTTGAATAGATATGACTAACAGAATTTTTAGATAAACTCTTCAAAAAAATCAATACATCTTTCTTTACTACAAGTTTATTTTTAATTGCGTTATCTACGCCTAGATAATCTTTATACGGTCTAGATCCAGAACCCAAATCTAGCTTAAGGAGCTTTCTTGTGTTTTTTTTAGGTTCTATCAAGTTATTCATGCATTTCTAATAACAACGGTATTCTTTTTTTAACATAAGTTAAAATCTTAGCAAACTCTTGACTTGTATTTTTTTTAAAATGATAAATTGATAACGTTTTTGAATTTAAATAAGGCTCGAAAAACATTCTTCTTGTAAATGCGCTTGTTTGGTCATTAGGAATAATAATAAGAGTTGGAATTTTTAACATAGAGGCCATAGTTTTAAATGCGCTATCACTGCCTATGAAAAAATCACAATGAATAACTTTTGCTAAATTTTTTATTAAATTAATATCATGCGAATATTTAACAAATTTGCTTTTTATTTTTTCCATAGTCTTAAATTCATTATTACTACTGAACACTATGACATTATATTTCTCTTTGACTAACATTTTGATCATATTTATTTGAAGTTTTTTAGGGATTGTATTTATAAGATTTATCTGACTCGAATTGAAATGTAAACCGACAAGTTTCCTATTTACATCAAGAAATTTTTCTTTAACCGCTTTAAAAGGCACGCGAGAAAAAAAAACATCTCTCGGGCACGAATAAGTATTTTTTTGAGAATTCAGCAATCTATTATATTTTCCATATTCGTACCTATCGGAATAGTAAATAAACTGACAATTAACTATACCAAGCGAGGTAAAAAAAACTGGGGCATCTTTAAAGTATGTTAAAACAATATATCTTAAGCCCTTATTTTCTAAAACAAATGGCAGGTATTGCAGAATATCTCCAATTCCTCCCTTTATCACATACGAACCTCTCACCTTGCTCTCTATAATTGATTTTCTATATCTTTTCTGAATATTCATGAAAAAGAATCTAAATCTTGTTGCATTTGAAAAATAAAAAATAGCCTTTTGATGGGATCCGACAGCTTGAAAATATATGCCCAGGAAATAGAAAAAAAATTTTTTAAAATGCCTATTCATAAAACTTCTAAGTTTAAAAAAAAATTAGAGTTATATTCAGTATGATTACGTTAAAAAAAATCAATATTTACTTTAGATATTTACAGAGTCTGGATAAAAACAAATAATTGATTCAAATTGTTTAGTGTTTAATTTGGATAAATGGCTTACTTTAACTTCATTTACAAATTTTACAACTTCTGGATGTTTTTCGTCGTAATCATGAAAGGCCAAAACACCATTTGAAGATAGATAAGGAAACCAGGCGTTAAAATCTTTTTTGATAGAATCATAAAAATGGTCGCCATCAATAAATAAAAAGTCTATTTTGCCCTTCCATTTTCTTGCAGCATCTTCAGAATTTGAAGCAATAGGTGAAATTTTGTTTTCAAACCCTGCGGACTTTACATTCTCAATAAATCTATTTAATGTCGAACCACCCATATTGGCTACACTTTTATTCCATGCAATTGCTGCTGTTTCATTAATTGTAGTGCCCAAAAATGTATCCACGCCATAAATATGGGTCATTGAATTAGTTGGCAATGCTGCAGCAATGTAGCATGTAGATACACCAACCCAAGAACCAATTTCTACAATTTTCTTTGGCTTATTTAATTTTGAAGTAATATAAAAAAGACCGGCTCTTTCTATAAATCTTCCCATTTTATCCTGCCAAAAATGCTCACGGAGATTAATCAATTTATATTTATTTTGATTGCTAAGTGATTGAAATTCATAGACAAGGTTAATGTCATTTTTTGCTGAATTTACGATTTTTTTTCTTCTAAAGTAATTTTTAATTTTTTTTAGCATTTTTTTTAATTTAAAATTTATAATGATCCAGAAGTAAAAAAATTTTTAATTGATACGAAAATAATCTTTATCTATCTTTAAATCAAAGTATGGTTATGTTTATTTAAAGCTTTATTAGAGTACCATTTAATATAGTTTAATATAGTCTTAACTTATATGCTAAAAAATTTAGCTAGAATACAAGAATATAAAATACACAATTCATATGATTCACAGATTTTATTTGCAAAACGCTGCGTCTATAATAGTGCTTTTGAGTTTTGCGCTATTAGTAATCATTGCAATAAAGCCTCTTAATCATGATGAGCTATGGTTTATTCATCATGCATGGGAATTTAATAACAAAAACCTCTCGGATATTGACTTTCGATCTGGGTATCCTCTAATATTTACCGCTACATTTTTATCATATTTTTTTGAAGTATTTTCCTTGCAAAGCTTAATTTTTCTTAAGCCACTTTTATCTTTAATATATCTTTCCCTTTTATTAAAACATTTTAAAGATAAAAAAAACATCTCTATATTATCTCTTTTCTTTCTGATGCTTCTGAACAGGGCTGTAGAAATTAGGCCTGAGTCTGTATGTACAATTCTCCTTTTGCTCTTAACTAGCTTTAATTTTGATTTAAAAAACAAGTCAGCATACGTTAAATTAACACTATTAATGTTTGTACCCTTTATTAGTGCAAGATTTGCCGTTGTTGCAGCTTTTATTTATCTTCAAACATTACTTATTTCAAAAGAAAAAGCCTCTATCCTTCACTTAATAATTCCTTTTGGGATATTCTTCATTGTTTACAGTACCTTAATCGAGCTACCATGGGATACGATTAGTCATCTTTTTTCAATGGCTGATATGAGGGATCCTCAAGGCATTGTATATAAATTGAATAGAATTTTTGGTAATTCTATAACTTACAAACTTATATCATGCGCTGTGTTAATTAATATGCTTAATAATATATTTGGATATAGAAAAAAATTAGACATTCTATTTTTACTTGGGTTAATAACTAATATCCTATATTTGATTGTATTAGATAAGGTACCTTATGAATATGCATTTCTTCCAACTGCAGTTTATATATTTTGGTACTTAAACCAGGGTGATACTAGACTGCCAAGTCTTTCAAAAATTCCCTTGCTAAAAGAATTAACCGTTATTCTGATAATTGGCTTTTTCTTGAGTGATCTAAATAAAAATAGAGACCATTATAAAAAATTCATAAATTATTATGTTTCGTCAAAAAATATTAATTTGATTGAGGATGATTTATTAAATCCAAATCTTTTTTCTTACAAACAAATAGAAAATAGAAAATTGATTTGTGAAAAATATCAAGGTTATTTTGCTTATTCACATAGATTTAATTTTCATCCAATTTGCTTGTCTGATAAGTACTATATTAGATCAGTGAGAGAATTGATGTCAGAAGAAAAAATTTCAGAAAAAATATCAAATTACAAGACAGTTAAGATAATTTCTACAGGTCAAAATTCTGTCTTCTTTTACAAGTAAAGTATGAGAAGAATACAATTTCATGTATTGCATTAAAAACCTCTCCAGGGGCTTGGTTTGATGCTAGTTGTATACCAACCCTTATCTCGAGCCCGCATAAATAGCCCAAACTATTTGATCTCAAGCATACTTTTCCTGTAATTTATTTTATAGATATAAAAAACTACCTCTCGGTGGCTTCTTACTCTAACTAGGAAGTGGTGGAGCTGGGGGGAATCGAACCCCCGTCCGTAAGCACTCTACAGAGAGTTCTACATGTTTAGCTATCGTTGTTTTTGTTTAACGGTTCAATCACCAACGAGCAAGCAATTTCGCCGCGAGTCAC
>JACCDP011009881.1_pt1 | contig 50404 bp, 45 predicted proteins | sample 7445841 | NCBI WGS metagenome assembly JACCDP01 (sample SAMN15323441, study PRJNA562643) | freshwater metagenome | isolation source: river surface water | place: USA:Blue River Watershed | collected 2017-08-17
AGCTCCTTGCTAGATGACCCACTGGTCGGATAGCTCCTTGCTAGAAGACCCACTGGTCGGATAGCTCCTTGCTAGAAGACCCACATGGTCGGATAGCTCAGTCGGTAGAGCATGTGGCTGTTAACCACAAAGTCGTGGGTTCAAACCCCACTCTGACCGCATCTAACTAGTTTCTATGTTTTTTTTTATAGAAACTAAGTAGAAATGCCTAAGTTCCTTTATCCTGATGAAGTTGTTCTCCGTGTGGGAGATGAAAGACGAGAGTTCCTTAAAGGAAAATCTGAAGTGATTAAAACATTGGATGAGGAGTGGTATCCTACGGAACCTTTGCCTTTGCGAAAAGATGTAATCTTCAGACTTGTGGAACCCAAGAAACAACAGCGCTTATGGGAACTCTTTCTTGATTTATTTGCTTTGGTTCCTACACCAAGAAAAGTGTTTCATTACACAAACAATGGGACTACAATTGTTCCTTCAAGAGGAACAATGCAAGAGGTCATAGATATGTTAGATTTTCTCCTGATAGAAAGAAATAAAGAGGAAATTATTGAATATTTGAGACAACAAGCAAGAGAACAAGTGAATGCTCCTCCTGCCAAAGTTCCAAAAGGAGTCAGAATCCGCACTCCTGGATCTGGAGCTCAAGCCTTTGCTGCTCGTCAAGCAGCTCTGCTTGCTGCTCGTCGTCCTCTGCAGAGAGAAAATGAAAACAACTTTGGATCTGGAAATGGCAACAATAATTTTTGGGAAAACAACAACAATGAAGAAGGGAATACACGTCCCGCAATTCGCGTGAACAACAACGAAGGAAATAACTATGAAAACTTTGAAGAAGAAAATCAGGAAGAGAATCTTGTCCAAACCTCCAGAGCCCGTGGACCTCTGCTAAACTTTTCACAGTTGTTGAATACAGCAAAAGCAAAAAATTCCACAAAAGGTGGATTGCGCAAAAAACATCGGACACAGCGCAGAAGACGGACACATAAAAAATGATAGAAAGAATAGAGAAATGGACTCTTTGTCATCTATTGAAAACTTGCTTCCCAATCCTCAACTCTTAAACTTTTATGCAGGAATCCCTAGCCTACCAACGAACCTTCCTCAAAAACTCAAACTTATCATGGGTGCGGGAGATTTGGATCAAGATCCCGAGCATTTAAATGTAAAATATTTTTCCATGTTTGATGTATTTTACTGTGAACCTTGGGATAATCATGGTTCCCTACGAAAAAATGTCGTATATCTCCTCGCAAACTACCCGAACAAAGTGATATGTTTTCTGGATCATACAAATCCAGAGCATAGAGCCCAGTTTTGTGAGTTGTTTCAAAATAGATTTGAATACATTGATGGATATTTAGGTCACACTCCTCATTTTACAGCAAGAGAGTTAGCCATTCTTTTAGCACCTGGCGGACAGGCTGTAAATATTGAAGATACTTCAGAAATGGTGGTAAAAGAGAATGCGATTTACAACTTAGTTAGTCATACTTATGGACGTCCACTTTCCTATGAGGAAATAGCATCTATACGAGGACCTCTTTTTCTTTGGTCCAACGCAGATGATCAGTTACAAATCTATTTTCAGCACCTCTTTGGAAAGTTTTGGAAAGAAGCCTATCAATATAGAACAAAATTCCGAACAGTTGGATCAATAGATGATATGTTTGGAACGGATTTGAAAGCAAAGTTACGTCGTATGATTGAACTCTATTTTATTTTCAAAAAGTTTGTTCCAACATTACCTGCTGACCTTGTTCTTGAATACAAACCTTTCAAACGAATCTGGCATCCCGAAACAACTTATGAGTTTGTTATCACAAAAAAATCATCTTTTGGAGGAAGAAGAAAAAGAAAATCAAAGACAACCAAACGCAAACGTAGAGGAACTCATAGAAAGTAAGATCGTGCTTTCACATAGTCATCTAGCCGCGCTTCTTTGAGAATCTCAGGTCGTTTTTCAAATAGTCGTTCTAGACATCCATAATACCGCATATATGTAATCGCCTGTTGTGCAGAACATCGTTTTAGTGCAGGAGTCTTTTCATATCCAGTAAGCAAAGCAACATCTACCCAAGCATTGGGATTTACTCCCACTTTTTGAGAAATCAGTGAACGACGAAACTCTAGAAACAGTGGGTCCTGCTGTGTTTTTCCCAGAACCCAAAGTCTCTCCACCCCTCCCACAAAGAGATCCATATCATTGGCTACTATGATATCAAACTCTCCTTGCACAGATCTTCGAATCAACTCTTCGTCCGATTCGCCTTGACAGTAATGAAGAGGGAAGTTCTTCTGTTGACATTCTTGCAGGAACTTTTCCCGAATCTCCTTTCGTATACTCCAACTTTCAACCTCATAGGCTGCAATCTGCTTTTCTAAGACGTGTTTGGCTTCTAAAGGGAGTTGCGAAGCCTTTTCCTCATCTTGGAGAAACTGTTTGAGTGCTTTGGCTTGTTGATAGGCAACCTCTTTTTGTTGTCGCCGATTAGCCAACTCTTCCATTTTCTCTTTGGGAGGTGTTCCATCTACAAAGATAGACAAGGAATGTCCTACCGATCGTAACTCCTCAAAGAGAGACATACAAGCCCCAATATTTTCGCGAAACTTATACAAGAATGGATAGGCGTCCACACCGAGTCTAGAAGGAAGTTCCTGTTGAAAGCAAACAGGTATGCTAAATTGTTTTAGACACGAATACAAGCCCTTCACACCCATTCAAGCAAAGAAATGATATTTTTCTGCTTGTATGGTTCTTTTTTTGTAGACTCAATTTTTGGCTCAGGGATATACCTGGGGACTTGTAAGCCTAGAGGATCGTGTTTTCACTTTCTGTGCCTCAGGAAGTTCAATCTTTAAAGAGGACAAAATCTCCTCACGACCCAGCGTATATCTCCACGCATAATCATCCGGACCTTGGATACCAAAGCGACTTCGCAAAATCTCGTTCTGATTGGCGATCCACTGGCTTTGGATTCCCCACAACGTTTGTGCCTTTCTTTCCGATCCTTCCGAAAGAAGAGCCACTAACAAGAGTTCTGCCCATGTCTCTGTATTGGCCTCTCTTATTGGTAACACATTCGTCTTTGGATCGCAACAAGCAGCATGAAGGATCTCATGAACCAGAACACGTGTAGCCTCTTCCTTTCTGTAAATCACAATCGTATCACTTCGGCATGCATAACTGTATCCTCCATTAATACTGGAAGGTCCTACTTCTTCTCCAACAGGTGGATACTGCCGTTTTACTTCGGAAGGAAACCAGAAGACACGCCATTTGGGATTGGGATTTTCCTGTGTTGCGGGTGCTTTTCCTAACCATTGAAAAATCCTTGCCCATAAATCCCAGGGAGGTTCTACGCCTCCCTTTTGAATATAAACTACCTTGGCCGATTCACAGGTTTTACAAACAAGTTTTGCGTTTCCTTCTTGAAGATCTTTCCACAGAGCACTTCGCAAACCCAATGTGTCAAAGTTGCTGTCATTTTCCACTTGCTCCTGCATCACTTTTAGATCGTCTAGATTTGCTTTGTCTAACAACCACTTTTGTGGGGGCTGTTGAACTAACTCCTTCACCTCCTGTAGACACTTCTTCAGAACCAGAGGTATTCCCTGTTTCATTCTCTGATGAATCCATAGAAATCACTTCTCGGATTTGCAAAAACAATCCCTCCCAAAGCAAAGGAATCCGATAACTGGGAATCGTTTGACCCGCAGCCGTGGCCTCTTGTTTTGCGAGGATGGAAAGAACTGCCTTTCGTTTTTCCTCTTGCAAAGGCAAATCTAGAACAATATCCAGAAGGTAATGCACACAATCTGTCCATCGCAAGTTTCTCATTAAAAGTTCATAAAGAAGAGCCCTGATTTCATTTGTTTCCTGGAGACAGGGAAATGGCTTTTGAGACCATCCTTTTAACAGTTTTTCAAAAATGAGAGGCCAACTGGGCAGATTACTGTTTGCCTTCCTTGCATCAAATCCAACAGGAATCTCAACAAAATAATCACTCAGCCTCTCAGCAATAGGGAGTTCTGATGTTAACCAAATACTCATATCCCCATAGTTGTTTTCCAACACAGAATGAAGAAGAAAATAAGATTCTGTGCTGAATAAATGTGCATGATAAAAGACAATGATTCGCGATCCTCTTCCCTGGTTTCCTGCTAACACTTGACTCCCAGACCCCCAACGCTGTAAAATAGGTTTCAAATAGATTTTATCTTGCATAGACATTCGTGCAATATCAAATCCAACATGTAATAATGAAAACTCATAGGGAAAACTGTCTTTTTCTGATCCTCCATCACCGGTATCCTCCTCCACAGTTGTTGTAATTTGACCAGTTTCTGATTTACTCAGTCCCTGTGTGTAAAACTGTTTTGTTTGAATACTAAAAGGGATTCCTCGCAGAGCAGCCAAACTTTGCAAGGCCTTGTGGAGTTGCTGTTTTTTCCCTGATTGTGTCTGACCTCTCCAACACAGATTTAATGAATCCATCTGCTATCAATAGTTGGAAGTGTTTAGACATCTAAACCTTTGTGATGAGATTCTGTAGAATGTGGATGGAATGGACCGTTCCGATTCAAAAACTAGAACTCCAAAAAATCTCTCCAGGAGTTCTGACAACGACAGGAAAACCTTTAACGCCCTTAGAATATAAAGATGGACCCTTTCATCTTAAACACCTCAATATCCTTCTTCCACCTTTGCTGATCAAGGAGTATGACACAAATACAGGACGACTTGTTTTATTGCTTCCAGAGGCGTCTCCTATTTTTAATAAAATGATGGCTCTTCAAGAGTCTCTTTTAATGTTGGTTTTTCAACATCAAAAGTCATGGTTTTCCGATTCCAATCGGACCAAAGAACAGATTCAAACTTCCTTTCAACCCTTTGTGGAAGGAAATCATTTGAATCTTTATTGTCCGCTTCAAGCACAGGACAAAAAATACTTCTTGCATATTTGGAAAGAAGGGATTTGGAATCGTCTGAATACACCGGGAACCCTTCAAAAGGGAGATATCATCCGAGTTGCTCTCCGCCTACAAGGAATCTCCTACCTTACCAATCCTACGTCGGGAAGTTGGACTGGACGATTCCGTGTTCAACACCGCATTATGTGTATTTATCATTGTTCTAGCAAGACAGAGACCAAGACCTAGTTGACCTGTTGTAAAACAGCAACGCTCACAGACATAATCCCTAAGAACATGTTAAACGTCAACATAAATATGGTAAATGGGAAAAAGGCATCTTGATGGGTCAGAATGTAATAGTAGAGTAAAAATCCTAATAAGATACTTGTGAGCAAGTTGACTGTTGTCAAAATCGCGACATGCTTTTGAAGTTCATTGCGTGTGTCAGGATTTCCAGCAGACATACCAATATAAGCCACACTTCCTGCAACGGAAGCAAGCACTAGCACCAATAAAATATAAGGAATGCTATCCTTCAATGTCACCATACTTCTTCTAACACCGGAGAATTAACGAAAGGATCCTGTGTTCTTTCCAGCATTGAGCATAGGTGCAGAAGAGGCCGCTAACAACGAGTTGGCTTTCTGAACAACCGAACCAAAATCAGTCGTCTGTGTATCAGAACTTGTAAACAGTAAAAAAAGTCCTAGGAGAATGACCAATAAAACAAGGGGTGTAAACACAAATCTCCAATACCGACTTGTGCTGTATCTCTTTTCAGCGGTTGCCATCTTTCTCTTCTAATGATAGAAGATGGCTTCCAAAACGCGACGCCAAGTTCGGAAAACAAACCGAACAAAAAAACAAGTTCCAACACCGGGCCCTTCTCAATGTCATCCTCGTGTTGGAGACAAACGTCCTGCTCATGGGTGTCTTCCTGTGAGTATTTTGGAAAGAGCTGCCAAAAAAGCAGGGATCTCCGCCCAATCACCTATCAGTCTACGTTCCGCCCTAGAACAACAGTTGAATGTGCAAAAAGGAAATGAACTCTCCTTTGTCAACGCTCTGCCCTTGAATGACTCTGAAAAAGAGTATTTGAAGAAGACATATCTTAGACCAGAGCAGCCTCAGGGATGGAAATCCGATCCGGATATGTGGTTAGACAGCACGAATATTGAGAATGTCATGAAGCAATATGAGGATGCATTTCCCAACTTTGAGTTTATGGGTCCCTTCCCGATTGATTTTGCGGCTCCCGATCCTTATGACAAGTCTGGAAAACAACAGTGTCTCATCAAAGAAATCTGCTCTCTTCGTGTGGCGGAGTCTATGAAAAATGGAACACAGTATATTGGCATTGTTTACAACCTAGATCCTCATTTCAAAAATGGAAGTCACTGGGTGGCCAATTTTATAGATATTCCTAGACACAAATGTTACTATTTTGACTCCTATGGATATGAACCTCCCAAACAAGTGGCTCGCTTTATGAAATGGCTTACGACACAGGACTCTCAAATGAAACTCGGGTATAATGCTCGGCGATTTCAACATCAAGATTCAGAATGTGGTATGTATTCTCTGTATTTCATTATTCGTATGTTGATGGGTGATGAGTTCAGACCATTCTGCAGAAGACAGCCTCCAGACTCCACAATGTTGGATTTCCGTGACTGGTTGTTTTCAACGTAAAAATCAGCCTAAGAATAGAATGTCGGAAGAGTACATAGTCAGTGGGAAGATGAGCAACTCCAGAAGTCAAAATGCTTTCATGAGTGCGCAAAATGAAGACAATATGATCCGAGCGGCCTATCTTGACTTTCAACGTCAGTTTGGCACAGATTTAACAGAAAAACAAAAGCAGCGTCTTGTGAGAACTGTTCAACATTACAAAATTCAAGTGCAAGATGAAATGCCAGAGGAAAATATTAAGACAAAGATTCAAGAAGTCCTGAGCAATACCAAACAGGACTTTTTGTCCTATCTCCAGAGATCCAGTGCAGCACCGCCAGTTCGGGACGAGGATGTCAGCCGTATGGATGTTGCCACACGCTTTACCCAACTTCAAAATGAGAGAAATACGGCAAAGGCTACTCCTCCCGCCCCTCCTAACTTCCGCCTGACTCTGGAAGAGGAAGGTCCACCTTCTCTCAGTATCTTTGAACGTGTGAAGAAAGAGAGGGAGGAAGAGGCAACAAGAGGACAGCAGATGATTTCCCAAACCATGCGTGCCGATGCATCCTTCAAAGAGGCTCAGAACCAGTCTTCTCAGTTTGAACAGTCTGTCTTGGCTGATAGAGACAGAATGCGCCAGGCTGCGCAGAGAACAGCAGCCTCAGAAATGGCCAATCGTTTTGTGCCTCCGGATCCTCGTCGTATCTTCATGAAGGATGTGTTGGATTCCACACAGGGAACGGGACAAGGAACACCCTTGGAAACCATTCTCAATCAGTCAGGATTAGCCACAGCCAATCCTACCATTGCGCTTCCTGATGCTGTTCGTATTAAACCCGCTTTGCCTCAGGACAATATCATTCGTCAGGATGACATTTTGGCTTATAAGGAAAACGAATACAATCTTTTTGTATATAGTGCAGATCGTGATTGGTATATCAACAAGAGTCAGAATCGCTACAATTTTACAGTCAACTTTGATCCTGCCAACAATGGTCCAGGTCAAACCTTTGCTCCTACAGCGACTGTGAAGTTCAAGAATATTACTCGCATTGAACTTGTGAAGACGATCCTGCCCATTGAAGGTCTTGAGATTATTCAGACAACAACGAATAAGGCGACACCCGCTTACAGCACAGCCTTGAATGTGAATGTTCTCAGTTTCCCTTATCTCAATATCTATATTCCTGAGTTGGATACCAATGGATTTGGAACAGATTACTATTTGAATCAAGCCTTTGCATCTGTGCAGTATGATGCTAACTGGGTGTCCGATACAAATATGGCTTCCAAGGGTGGATACTTAGCCATGATTCCCAAGTTCTTGAAATGCCAAAAGGTCTATACACCGACGCCTCTCTCCACTCTGCGCAAGATGACGATCTCTATCCAAAGACCTGATGGTTGCTTAGTGAGCAGTTCACAGGATACACAGGACATTGCGCAAATTGTATCCTCGTATTGGATTGCTACAGCGAGTGGCAGTGGTGGATCTGGATGGAATGTGACAGGAACGGAATATTCAAGCACAACAGGCCTCTATTTATGGATCAATACAGGCAACTGGTTCAGTCGGTTTGAAGTGAACCAGGGAGATCGCATTCAGATCAAAGGTATCACATTCCCTGCTGCGTATACGGGCAATGAGGGTGCGAAGAATGATTTGATTTCATTCTTGGAGAGACCTGAAGGCCATGTTGTTGTTCAGATTGCCTATCAATCAGGTGCAACAGCAGTGACAGATGGTGCCAACAATGTTGGATATGCAAACTATATCATTATCCGCACAAGAATGGAAGACCCTTTGAAGGGAGGCACTGCTCCTGATACCTATGGCAAGTTGGGATCCACCGCCAATAACACTTTCTTATTAAGTCTTTCAAACACTGCAAATGCCACGGGTAGATTGATTAACTTGAGCCATCAGACTACCCTTGTCTTCCGTGTGATTACACGTGATTTAGATCCTACTACACGTCTGAGACCTGACAATATGTAAAAAGAAAACTAAAAACCTTTTGAATTCTGTTGATTTTTAGCAACAGAATTCCACAGGTAGAGATAGAATGGACCCTCTTACAGGTGTCGCAGCATTAACAGGTCTAACAATCGCCGCCCTAGCGGGAATACGGCTCAAAAAAGGACTTCAAGAGGGGTTTGAAGTGCTACCCAGTGAAAATGGCTATGATGAAAGTGTTAGCGAAAGTCAAACAAAATACAATGCTTTGATGTCCATGGTAAATCCTGTCTTAAATCCGCTTCTCCCGGGTAACGCAACACAAGACCAAGTCAAGAAAAAACAAGAAGAACTCAATGTCACTCTAGGAAGTCTTTTAGGGCCTTATGATCCTACTTCTCCTGAGGCTTTCAAACTCAAAGATTCATTGAATCGCTTAACAATTCGCAGTGATCCCAAAGGAGGATTGTTTAATGCTGTCAAGTTCTGCAGAGAAGCAGCACAAAAAAATCCACGTCCTTTCACAACCTATAAAGAAGATCAATATGGCAACAGAACTGAAGAAGTTGCAACAAAAGGCGAAGAGCAAAAAATGAGTGACGATGAGACATTCAAGTTTGATGAAATCTGCGGTGTGTGTCTCACTTCAGGGATTGATGAAAATGGCCAGCCCTTCAATGGAAGAAGAGGAATGGTTGTAGATCCGAGTGTAAAAGACTCTGCAAGCAAAGAACAAAATGAGTTTCAATATCCATTTCCCCGTGTGTCTCCATCTATGGGAAAATGTGAAGGATCACCCAACACACCTGCTTTTGCCATAGATGACAATACACTTCAACTCTATACCAAACGACACGATTGTATGAAATCCAAAGAAATCAACGATCAAAATGGCTGTGCATTGTGCTTTGAAAACGATATTTATTCATTTGTTCCCAAGAAAGTTCAGAAAAACACCATTAGTCTTGTTCTCATGGGAGTTGGGCGTTGTAATATTACAGCCGACAGAGTTCCTGTGAAAAACAATGTGATTCTAGATAGCAAAACTCCTGTGTCTGTTCCTTTGATTTTAAATCAGGATTCCACTGTCTTTGATTCTGTTTCTCGCACATGGAAACAGGTCAAACGCATTCTCCCTGCGAATGAAGGAAATACATTTATGATTGACGTTACACAGGACCCTTCCAAACCCGAAGACATTCCTATCATTTGGGGATATATGCGTTCTACAAATGCTAATGGTGGAGAGTTCGCGATGCCGCTGAATCTTATTCTTACACGCGATGATGTCACTAACTCTCCTCCCAATAGAACAGGTGGATTTCACAAGTTCCCTGAAAACGATGTAGAAGTTTCCAAGATTCGGCCAAGTGGTGAAACAGGTCGTGATATGAAACTCTCAGGAGAGATTCCTTTTACTTTTGTTCAATCAGGCGAATTTTCAAGTTTTGATTGTCCTACTGCCCCCTATCAGACGCAAGCCAAATCAGTGACTCGCTTTGCTGCGGATCAACCTTGTTATGTGAAAGGATCAGGAAAAGGCAAATACAACGATGAATGTCTGCGTGAGCGGATTCTCGCAGTTGGTTGCACCAATGGAGGTGATTTATACAAGGATCCCAAGGCTCTCAATACAAACAATCAAGGAAATCCTGCGTCTCTAACAGACATTTACAATGTTCTTCAAGACATTGCTTCCAACAACATGTTGGATCCAGACAAAACCAAACTTTGCTCGGGAAAAATCATTTCCAGTCCTTGTGACTTTTTCCGTCAACGTCCTGATTTGAAAATGGAGAAGATTCTAGATGGTTCTGATAAAGAAAATAGTCGTATACGACCCAGTGCTCTCAAATGCCTCACCCATCTTTACAACAATCAAGAGCAACAAGAGCCTTCGTATATTGGTATGAATCAGTTTGCAAATGATACTCGTCAAGCCAAAAATCTGTATTGTCTGCCTGAAGGAGAGTTGAATCCTGGACGAAACAATGCAGGTGCCTTGGAACTTGCTCGTATTTATGATTTGGGATTCCGAGGCGCTACAGGTGTAGAGGGTGTAAAATCCTATTTGAACTCTCTTCTTCAAATGGCGATTGATGAGAGAAGAAATGGAAATACCGATCCTGATCGCCGTGCTGCGATTCGCAAATGCTTTGGAACAAACTTCAATCCTCTCACAGCAACCCCTCTCCAAACAGGCCAACCCACTGTTCAGAACGATCCTCCTAAATATGTCATTCGTGATGCAAACAATCGCCAATGGAAAGTCACCTCCGATAATCGCATTCGACTCAATCAAGGAACTCCGATTGAGGTGGATCTTATCTCCAGACCCGATGTCTTCAAAAATAACGAAGGCCGCGTTGGACTTTTCATTGATGGAAACCCATCCAGAGCCATTCGTCATAGTGGGTTACTCCTCTTTTCTAATGCATTTGCTCCCAACAACTTTGATTTTGCGTGGTTTCCTGTTCGTGCAGCAAACAATACTGTGATGTTTTACAATGACTTTGATGGAGGGTATGTGATTGGGTATGATTCAGGTTCTGATGGTCTTCTCATAGTGAGAGCAGGAGACTCTCGTGCTATCAACTGGAGAATTACACCGTTCCCTAGCACATTTGTGCGTGATGCTCCCTCTTTGCTGATGGTTCCAAGACCACGGATTTCATCTGCTTGGTATGGAAGCGTCTACAGAGGAATAGGTCAAGATGTCACTTCCTTCTTACAAAATGCTTTGAACAGTGGAAACGCAACATTTACTATCTCCAATACCACACTTGGAGGAGATATTTTGCCTGGTGTTTCCAAACGATTATGGATTGATTTTGTTCCTCCGTTTAGCCAAACTGTCAAACAGTTTGTAGCGAATGAAGGTGCCACTGTAAACTTCTCTTCTTTGGTGGAGAGTTTACCGAACGCTCCCACTGTCACTCCTCCTCAAACATTTCTTCCTCCCAACTTTACTCCCCGCACGGGTCAAATCCTGGGAACAGCTTGGAACAATGGAGATTATCAAATCAGTATGGAAATCTATCCATCTCAAATGTTGTTCAACGTGTGGGGCGGTATTGTGCATTTTTCCACATCAGGACGAGACTGCTGCACACCAGGAGATCGTATCCCTGGTATATGGTTTATTCCCTCTAGCCTTCGTGTTCACATAAGAATAGGAGATATGAATGATGGAAACTGGGGCGTAGACACAGCATCTTCCTGTCTTTTAAATACATGGAATCAGTTAACAATTGTGTGTAGAGGAAGATCAATCCAAGTGCGATTAAATCAGGAGGTTATTAATATAACACAACCATCAACAAGACCTCGCGGTGTAGCCACTGTCTTTGCTCCCATCTCAGCCTATCCTGGAGCACGTGCTACTATTCGCAACTTCCGATTTACAAGTCTCTAAAATATAAATTCTATGGATAGAGATGGCGAGCCTTCAGGACGCTTTTTATAGAAGCCAACAGACAAAGTATCAGGAAGTGGAACCGAATCGGATTCTTCCTGATGCTATCAAAGATCCACTAGGAACTTCTATTTTTCAAACTGCCAAAGATGCGTTGGCTATGTTTGATCCTTACACACGGCAAACTGTCAATCCATTTACGGATGATGGATTACAGTCTATCTTTCAAGGAACACCTAAAGATGTTGCCGAACTTACACGGTGTCGGCAATATACAGGTCTCAATGGATTAGAACAACTCATTCGCGATACGCAAGATAATCCAAATGCTCCTCTTCGTTGCGGATGGAGATACAAAAAGTCCCCGGGTGGTTTATGTCCTGAAGTCTCACAGGGTGCTCTGGGAAGTAGTGCAGGGCCCTTAGACAGAACGAGTGATATAGATGCCTTAGGAAATGGAGTGACATGGATTTGGGATTTGAAATCCGCACGAAAAACCATTTTAACAGACGCTGCACAACAAACAAAAACAGGAGAAGGCCTTCAAGTGGCGCAAAGTGTTTGTGGGAATGACTATCAAGGAAAACTTGGGTATTGCGAAACAACCAAGAAAGTGATACCCGTTTTGCCTGATGGCCGTCCTATGTTTCCTACAGATCCTCTCTTGACATGCCCACCTTCTCAACTGATTACAGATCCTGCAAAAGTTCCTCCTCCTTCTCTCAACAATGCAACTGCATCCCAACAACAAGCATCCCTTCGGGAACTTGCCGATTGTGCGAACAAAGGAATGAACCCCTCTCTTTCACGAGACTGTCTCCTTCAAGCGATTAAAAACAACGGATGCTCCTCCGATGGAACTCTCTACACATCCTTGCAGGCTGTAGATCCCAATCAACCCAAATGGGATTCTCAACTCAAATCGCAAGCCTCCTTCCAAGCCTATCAATCCAAACAAGGAAACAATGCATTCACAGAAAAACTGTTTGAAAAAGGCATGTCTGATTGGAACCAAGCCATTCTAGAAGTGACACGTCTTCAGAGAACAGCACAAAGTTCATCGGATCCCTATACGCGTGTTGCTGCACGTGATCTATGCACATCCAGAGGAAGTTTTGATGTCTATGATTTTTGTGCGGAGATTCCTGATTCTGCTGCAATAGGAACAGTGGATTTGAAATGTTTGCAGCGTTTTTGGCAAGAACAAAATGGTAAGCCCGCAGGAATGGCTTATCCTAACTCTTTGAAGTTGGATGCTCAACTTGGAACTATCAATACATATGGAGATTACAAGACCGCTGTTCTTCGCTTGCGAAGATTAACCACCACCAGCGATCCGATAGCACAACGCAGAGCAAATAATAACTTTTATGGTGTCCGTGTGAGTGGAACTCCTTTTAATGTGAGAAATGTCATGGGACAAGAGGTAGATCAATCTCCACCTTGCTTTGGTGTTGGACGAGCCAGTCCTGATAGATCTAGTCGTCTCTATACCAAAGAGGAATGTGATTTGTTAAATGGAAGACATTTTCCCAGTGGAGAATGCCTGATGCCTCAGGGCGGCTCCTTTTCCCAAACTTGTCAATATCTCAATGCAGAACTTGATTCACCTCTTCAGTTTTGGATTGATATTATGGATAGTTCCAGTTTGATTATAGATGGAAAGAATGGTGTTCGCACTATCCGAGATAAATCTGGAAGAGGACGAGACCTTGTTCAGAATCAATCTTTTTTGCGTCCTTTGTATACTCGTTCAGGAGCCTATGGTGGAATAGAGTTCTCAGGAGTCAATCAGTTCCTAGAGATTCCTCGTGCTAGTGATATGGTTCGGAATCAGTTTACTATTTTTGTTGTGGAGAGAAGAAAGTCTGACAAGTTTGAAAACTATTTTATAGGCGGCACAACTCTTGGACGAAATGCAAATCTTGTGTTAGGATACGCAAATAGCAGTCTTGGAAATATGGCTTTCTGGTCAAATGATACAACAGCCCCTGTTCCAGCATTCCGAGGCACCACAGAACCTACTCGCTTGTGGTGTTTCCGCAAACCCGCGGGAGCCAAAGAAGTCTTTGTGAATGGAGGACCTCGGAATGCAGGAAATTCCAATGTTGATTCTCTTCAATCCTGGAATGGTGCAGCACTTGGGAGATATTTTGATAGATTCTATAATGGTGTTATTTATGAAGTTTTGATTTACAATCAGGCTCTTTCCGATGAAGTTCGCCAGAAAGTGGAAGGATCTCTCGCGCATAAATGGGCAATTTCAGAGAATCTTCCTGCCAATCATCCATTCAAGTCCAATCCCCCATAAAAGAATACCTTAAGAACCAGTTGTATATTTCGCTAATGAACTGGCCTTCTCAAGTAGATAAGGTTTTTTTGCTCGTTCATCCCGCTCATGAAAAGGAAAGGTATGAACGCTTGATTCCTCATTTTTTACAATGTGGCATTCCAAATGAGAAGATTCTTTGTTGTGCCCCGACATGGGGTTCTGAACTGACTTCCGAACAAATCTTTCAAGTCTATGATCCTTTTTCTCGTGAAGGGGTGCCTGTCTTTACCTGGAAAGCCCGCTGTTTGAGCAAAGGAGAAATCTCTCTTGTCTTGAACTTTTATTCCGCTGCCCGTGTTGCGGTGGAACAGAATATGAAGACTGTCTTGATCTTTGAATCCGATTCATGGCTTCGTGAGGATTTTGTTCCTCGGTTGAGAGATCTCTTAGACGATCTCGCAACCAAAGAATGGGACTATGTGAGTTTAGGAGAAGGAGTTCGCACACGTCCTCCTAACTGTGAACCAAGCATGTATGCCAAAACCAAAGCCTATGTTCCCCCCCATGAGTTTGTCTTCCGATGCACAGATTCCATGTTGTTTCAAGTCTCCTATTTGAGAAAGATTGTATCTACATTGATTCCTTTTCGTGAATGTTTGGATTGGGAACTCAATATTCAAACCATGGCACACAAAGGAAAAACCTTTTGGGCCGATCCACCCTTGGCGGAACAAGGAACGGCTGTGGGTCGTCAAATGACAACCTTGATTGCTTAGAACAATCTCAATGTAGAACCCTTGGGAACATACGTTCCAGGGTTTTTTGTAGATTCCATAGGTAGAATCTCTCCAATCACTGTCTTGTATTCCTTGTCTGTTCCAGCATAGACAAGGAACTTCGTTATCTTTCCTGATACATCCTTTACTTCTTCAAAGAAATATGGAACCCCTTTAATCGGACCTTGTGTGATCTTGCCTCTGGGCTTAACCTCTGCAACTGTTGCTTTTGCTGCTTTTGCTGCAGTTGCTGCAGGTTTTGCTGCTACTGTTGTCTTTGCTGCTGTTTCCGTGCCATTGGCTTCATTTTCTATCTTGAGCAATGCTGTTTCCTTAATATCGGTTGCAAAATCAGGGTCATACATAAAATCTCCTACTTGCGCACCTGCAAATGTTAGACATTTGAATGTGCCATCTTTGTTTTCTTTGATATTCAGTTTACAATCAATGGCAGAGCCTTTCATGAGTGCCTGAAGATTATTAATGAGAGCCTTTTTCCTGTTACTGATCAACCAAAGACGCTGGTCACTTGTTAACGTGTAATGTTGAGCCCCAGGAGGCAACTGTAATCCTGCTTCTATGGCCTCTTTGGCTGTCAAACTATCACGATTCACAATCTTTTCGGCAATGCGGAGAGTTCCCATTTTTTCCAGTTGAGCCTTGTCTGAAAAGACAGTCACATAGGTAAACACATCCACTGTTCTTTCTTCAGGAGGAAGTTCCGCGTGCGAACATATACGCACAGCACGACCCTTCACTTGCGCCATACGCACATCATTCCAGTAAGGTTCCATAATGTGAACAGCACGCACATTTTTCAATGAGAGGCCTTCAGCACCTGCTGATGTAATACAGAAAACACGACACAAATCACCTCTGTCATTTCCAGTCCAACCCGCATCTCTCAAGACTTTGCTCATTTCTGCAGGAAGTTGATCAAAGAGACCATTAAATAAGAGCAGGGAGTATTTGCGCACTTCGTTTTCTTCCGCGCCTGTGAACTTGATATAGCGAAGTTGTTTGATAGCCTTTCCAGGATCTGGACTCGGTCCTTTGGCCAAACTCTCCTTCGTTTCCTTACTAAAGAACGCTTGTTTTTTCTGCCAACTAAACTTAATCTCAATAGGTTCATACCCATTGGCTTCCATCGCCAACGCAAAAATGCCAATGCCTTCCATCTGAAGGAACTGACTGTAGACAAGACTGCTACCAGGAGCCGCAGCAATATTCTCCAACATCTTCATGTATTTAGGACTTGTTTCTCCAAGACCTGTAGAGTTCATCAACAGTTTTTTCTGTGCAGTTGTTGCAAGACAGGTCTTGGCTCTATCAATCTGATCCTGGTATTTTTCATTGGGGAGGCGCTTGGCTCTACAGAGACGCTCTTCTTCTGAGACGGCTGCTTTTGCTGCTTCGGCTTCGGCTTTCTCTTGTCTCTTGGCTAACTGTTGAAGATCAAAAAGTTCTCGTTGTTGTCTTATATATTCTTCAATCTCCTCAGGTGACATCTTATCATCTCCTTCCAGTCCTTCAGCCTCCAATCTATAATAGTTTTCATTAAACTCTTCCTCTTCTTCCTCTTCTTCCTCTTCTGCGGTGGCCTCAAGTTCTTCTTCTTTTTCCTCTTCTACTTCATTTTCCACAGCCTCCTCTGCAGCCTTTTCCTTTTTTGCATCTGTGCCTAGATCCTCAGCATCCCCCGCTGTTGCATCTAAGATGTCATCCTTGTCTTGACCCACTTCTGTCTCTTTTTCGGCTTTTGTTCTTGGCTTCGGTCTATTTACATCAGAAGGGAACACAAAGTTACAGGCTTGACGAGAAGCCATACGATAGTTTGAACTCTGAGGCATATTTTTGATTTCATAGACCTCAGCATACAGAGCAGTGAGTTTGTTTCCAACACCCTCCACAACACCCTCCTCCTGTTTCTTCTTCTCCTTCTGTTCTTCTATAGAAATCTCCTCTAGACGCGCCTCCGAATACTTTGTCTGTTGAAATGCAGACATGGGAACAAGCACTGTTTCATCTTTTCTTACAGTGGGCATCAAGTCTTTGCGAGATCCTTTGTAAAAAGAAATAAGACCCGTGAGTCTCTTCATCAAAACATATTTGTTTTTAATCGTGATCATATCTTTATCCAAGAAGGTATCAGCAAACTCACTGCCTATAGGGGGCAGAAGAGGCTGCGTATCAATCCTGAATGCCATATCTTTGGATGCAGGAAGAATCTTCATTTTGCTCTTGATACTCTCCTCTATAGAAGCAAGACGAGCAGTGAATGGAACAGCGGGTTCTGTAGGAGGAATGCGTTCCACCCCTGATTTTCCTGGAACTTTGCGAATCCCCTCAGGCAAAAATGTCACGCGGAACTGAATGGATGTGTCAGTTTTCTTTACTTGATAAAAGTCAACAAAAGGATTCTCCGCAAGAATGGCAGTAAGATCTTTTATTTTTTGAGTATCCTTTGCTATGGATTGAGCATCCGATGTAGGAGTCTTTTGCACATTTCCAATGACAATCTGTAAATATCCATGCAGAATATTGGAGAGGATTCCCAACTCTTCAGGAAAGTTGATTAAGGGAGTTCCACTCAATCCAATAATCTTGGTATTTTTGGCTTGTGTAAGAAGACGATAGAATAAATACCCTCTCTTGTAAACCTTTTTCTGTGCTGATTTGTCTCTTTCAAAGGCTGACCAGTCTGCTGGACACATTTTGGGCTTCCATGTGTCCCATCCCACAGGTTCATAATCAATCTTTCGCTTCATTGTCTTTCCAAGTTCCACCAAATACGGTTCTACCGTTCCTTGCATCACACGAATCAAGTTGTGAATCTCATCTATAATAATGACAGCATTGTCAAAGGCTGTAGGTCTCTGGCAAGCAATCTTCAAAAGTTCTTTCTTTGTAATACCATTGTAGTTGACGAACCAAATACGACCATCCAACTGTTGTTTTGGATCAAACACAATGGTGGCTGTAATCTGATTTCGGATTTCCGCCTGTTCTGCCGCTTTCAATGTAGAAAAGTTTTCTGTTTGAGAAAAATCAGGAATCCAAATACGTGATACTTTTGCAATATAGGATTGAGGAATACTCAAGACATTGTGCGCAAAGGTTGTGATCAAAGGATTTGTTTTTGGGAAGGCTGTCCAGTGGTTCTTCAGACGGAAATGATGGAATCCACAGGTTGTAATTTCACCAATAAAGTTGGGACGCAAACTGAAAGGGGTCATGACAATAATCTTCCGATTGGCTGTTGCAAACAAGGCCTCTGCTGCAGCAATGGATGTGCATGTTTTTCCAGAACCTAATCCATGATACACAAGAATGCCTCTGTAAGGTGTTTGCCACGACATATATTCTTTGACAAACTGCTGATACAAATACATTTCAGAACGATCGGATTCTAACACAGTCTTGCAAGCATTGAGATCAATGGGCGGCAACTTGGGTAGTTCAAATGGCTTGAAGGTTTGCGTAATAAACTGACTGAAGTTTCGTCTATTGGTCGGTCTGTATCCTTCTGCAGGTTTTTCTACCTTGTATTTGTCAGCCAGTTTTTCCTCCAAGGTTTCACCAGGCAAACGACCCTCTTCGCGTAAAATGGGTTCCGCAAGTTCGCCAAGAGTTTCATCCGCCAAGACGGCATTCACTGAGTTGGTAGCCTTGGGTTTTGGTTTCGGAGCCTCTTCCTCTTCCTCCTCATCTTCACCAACTTCTTCAAACAGTTCAAACAATTTCAGTTTGTCTAACTCAAAACTCGTTTCGTCATCTTCGTCATCCAACTTCACCAAAATCCCTCCAGGTGTGAACTCCATACCTTCAAACTCTTCATTCAACGCTGTAAAATCCTCATCTATGGAAGGATAAAAGAAGTATTTCGTTCTTCCATCTTCCTCTTTCTCTGCCTCCTTAAAATCATCAAACTCAATCTCACCATATTCGTCGGCACCTGAATCTTCTTTCAACTGATCAAAGAAGGCTTTCAAGGCTAAAAGAGCCTTGTCTTTTGTAGGCTTTGGAGGTGCAACTACCGAAGGTTTGGGTGGAGCAACGACAACTTCCTTCGGTGGAGGTGCAACGACCACTTTGGGTTTTGTTGACACTGGTTTAGAAGGAGGAGGGAGAGGGGGAGGTTTTGCTAAGACTTTTGGCACAGGAGCAAGAGAACCGGGAACAACCCCCGCCTTTTCTTGATTCTTTTTGAAAAACAATCGTGAAGCACGTGCTGTAGGCTTTACATTGATTTTCGGAAGGGGTGCTTTATCTTCAGCAACTACCTTTTCTTCATTGGGCATTTGTTGATTAATAGGAGCAGGTCCTTCCTTACTGAGTTGTCCTTTTGGAACAACTGTGATTTTGGCTTTCATTCCTTTCAAAGCCAGACCTTTCTTCGGGTTGGGTCCTTCTGACATTCTTCTACAGATCCCCTCCATTTAGTTTGGCTAAAGCAAACCGACTTGCCTCTTGCTCTGCTACTTGTTTGTTCCGAGCAGTGGCGGTTGCAATCACATTGCCTGCTGGATCTAGAACGCCCATTGTAAAAATCCGATCATGAGGAGGACCCACAACTTCCACTTCCTTATACCGAGGAGGTTGGTGATATTGGGATTGGAAAAGACGAAGAAGTTGATCTTTGTAGTTCGTATCGTCTGTAATCAGATCTACAAAGTCAATATGCCTTTCCACCACCTGAATCAAAAAGTTCCGAACAGCCATATCCCCTTTTCCTTCCTCATTATCTTCATGTTCAAACAAGGCTCCAAGCCAGGCTTCAAACATAGATCCCAAAATCCCTAGATTTTCACGACCTTGACACACATTTTCTACATGGCGACTTACGATTAACCAAGGAGCAAGACCAATCTTCTTTGCTAACTTTCCAAGCATATTGTTGTTGACAATCCGAGTGCGAATCCGAGTAAAGAATCCCTCTCCTTCTCCCTTGTATCTACGTGCCAGATATAGACCGATGTTGTTTCCTACAAATCCATCCCCAATGAACTCAAGTTCCTCATTGTCTGCTTCTCTGAGAGGAAGACAATTGGAAGGTCTCTCTGCAACAGTCCACTTTTCTCCACTTTGGGACCATTCTTCAGACCTATCCACATATGATTTGTGAACACAGGCTTGTTGAAAAGGCTTCACATTTGTGATGGAACCCTTCCATCCATATTTCTTCAAAATCCGTTCCACCTCCTCCTTTGGAATGATCTTGTTGGAAGGATTCCAAGGATTGAACAACTTTTGCGCAGGCTTTTCCGATTCCATTCTACTAGAAAATTGCGGAAAAGGTTTAGGCAGCAACAAACCGCTCCTCTAAGAAGAATGCCGACAGAGCCTCAAATTGTGAATGTTCTGGGAGAGCAGGTAGCCTTGAGTCCTGTAAAGATTCCTCCTGCTGAAAAGTTTTTAGTCAGTTTTGAATCCAAATACAAATACGAAGATATGACGGCAGCCGAAGAACAAACTGTCAAAAAAATATTCATACAACTATTTTCTGCTTCCAGTCCGTTTCTTCCTGGGCAGAAACAACCGGAACCTCCTTGTTCTTCTCCCGAAAAACAGATTCTTCTCAAGTCGCTCCAACATAGATTTGATTCGTTACGAGATGAACTTATCGGTGAACGCAAAACACAAAGCGATTCCCTACGTCTCCGACAGATTGTAGAACATGCACAGCGACTCAAAAAATATATTGATTTTCTTCAATCAACAGACAAATGTCAAGAACTGGATGAAGATATTTTAGGAGAGGCTCTGGGAGATTTAACCGATGAAGAAATCCTTCAACTCTTACGCCAGTTTGTCTTTTTTGTTTTACAGGGACGTCATCCTCTCAAAGAGTTTCTGGGTAAGGATCCCAATCCCAAAGGATTTGTCACTCGTCTTTCTAGAAATCCTATTACCAACTTTGAATCCTTTTTACAGCAATACAAAGATCAAAAGCATTCAATCCCTATCCCGATTGAAAAGGTGCTTCAAGTCACCCAGTTAGGCTTGGAAGAGTTAAGAGAAGAAGTGAAAAATACTCTGGAAGAGAAAACAAATGTGATTCTTCAAATGATTGGGGATATCATTCCTGAAGATGATACGTTTTGGAATGGGTTGGATACAACAAATCTGGAACTTATGATTCAACGTCTTTTAGAGAAAGTTGTCAATCTTTCTCTGGAACTTGAAGATTGCAATCAGAAAAGAACTGAAGTTGAAGGAAACCTCATGGATATATTCCATGCAAAAAATGAACTAGAGGGAGAAGTGGAGGCTCTGAAAGCCCGTATTGCCCTTTTGGAGAAGGAAAAAGAAAATCTCCATTCAAATAATGGCAACGATAATGGAGCCAGCAACAACGGAGCCAGCAATGAAGGAGCCAGTAACAATGAATCCAGCAATGAAGGATCCAGCAATGAAAACAACGAATCTGCCTCTTCTACAGCATCGTCTGAGAGTTTAACATCTGCAGATGCTGCATATGGAGAAATCATTGCAGATTTAAATACTCAAGTGGATGAGTTACAAGCCTCCATCAGGGCTTTGAAGACACGTGAAGCAGAACTTCTTGGACAACTGGAATTAGCTCAGGCATCTGCAGCAGAGAAACAGGCACAGATTGATGCATTCAAAGGCCAAGAAGCAGAACTCAAGACATTGCAGGCCGCAAACAAAAACCTTACAGAACAACTGGAGGCTGCCACAGCCAAAATAAGAGCCTGCGAAGGTCTTCAAGCAAGAGTGAGTGTATTAGAATCACAGTTGCAAGGGAGTGAAGCACGCCTTGCAGAACTTCGTGGAAATATGGGGGAACTCACAGCCCAAATAGATGGTCATTTACAGGAAAAAGCAAAACTTCTCGCTGAAAGAAAACCTATAGAAGAAGAGTTAGGTGTTTTGCGAGGATTTGCAGAAAATCTTCAAGGATTTCTTGCTGCATTGGAAGGGGATAAACAAACAGTTGTGAATCTTCTTTCTAATCTACAAGCAGCACGTGCGGAAATCAAAGGAGCCGATGATCCTATTTTACAGCAGATCATTGCTCTCCGTGATGATCTTGTTACCTCAGACAGTGTTCCTGTAAATATGGCCTCTATGGTTGGTCAGATTCTTCGCCAAGTGCAATATGAAGTCAATGATTTAGATGCGCAGATGAAGAAACTCACAGCAGCCATTGAAGTGCAAGATGCAGAGATTGAACGGGATAAACAAGCCATGGAGGAGAGCAATGAGGTTCTCCGTATGGTGAGAGCAGGTCGGACAGACCTTGATGGAAAAGGCTTTCACTATGACACGGACAAAGACTTTTTACAGGACGCGGCAAGAGCCGTGGAAGCAGAGAGAGAAGTTCAGGCTGCCAAAACGGAGTTGGAAGCAGCCAGAGCAGAACTCGCAGCAGAAAATGCTGCTCTTCTCAAAGAAATAGAGGCTCTAAAAACAAACTACAAATCACAGTTGGATGCACTCAGAGATCAACTTGCAGAATCCAATGCGTCGTTAGAAGAAGAACGAGCAACCGTCGCAACTCTCCAAGGAACCTTAGCCACCTCCGAATCCGAAAAAACGGCTCTTTCTTCCCAGATTGGAACTCTTCTAGAAGATCTCCGCAAAGTTACACAGAATCTTGACAAAGAAAAGGCAGATTCTGCTCAACGTCTTCAAGATTTAGAACAGTTGAAGATTCGTGAGTGTGAGGAGAAGTTGGCGACTCTGCGAAAGGAAGAGCAGGTCAAACGCGATGCATTACTCGGAGCCCAAGGAGCAGAGAAAGGAAGTTTGGAGGCTCGCATTGCTGAACTTTTAAAGCAAATCTCTACCACAGAATCACAACGTGATGGATTTCAAGCAGCGGTGGAGTTAGAAAAGAAGAAAACGCAGGCAAAGACAGAAGAGTTGGAGGGACTGAGAGTCTCCACGCAGGAAACAATAGAAGGGTTGAAGGCCCAACTTGAAAGTTTACAACAACAAGAATCTGCAGCCACAGGAAAATCAGCCTCCTTACAATCTCAGTTGGATTATGCCATGGAAACTGTCACAGGTTTCAAGGGTCAGATCACAGACAATATAATGGAGAAAGCAAAACTCTATGAACTCATCTCTACAATAGCAAAATGGATCACATCCGGTGCCAAGTTACCCAGACCCACTATTGATGAAGAACTCAATACAAAATATGGACTGAATCGGATTTTAGAAGCCTTTTTGGGAAGTCTTCCTCCACCCTCTACGCCTGAATCACCCAGAGAACGAGATTCCTTTTCCACAGCCATGTCTCGTTGCTATTTGGTTTTCTTTATGACCTATGTCTATGCCCGCCATTTTCCTTCCAAAGCCGATGGAGATTCCAACACACAATCACAGATTACTGCATTTTTGAGAGGGATTTTAACAGATGTTTACAGGCAAATGGACGCAGGAATCCCTGGAAAGTTGGATCCTGTTGGAGCAGGAGGAATCCCTGTGCAACTCAAATCAAAATATTTAATGAACTTGTTCTTACCTTTGGTGAAACAGATGGAAATCATTCATGAATCTAACAAGAAAGGTGCTGATTTTTTGAAGTTTCCTTTATTGGATCAAGATCAAGTGACTCTTCTACATAAAGTCTATACTGTAGTGAAAGATAAGATAAAAGCTACAAAAGATATTGTAAAAACAATCAATCTTTATGTTTTGAGGAGAACAGGAAATGTAGATGATGATATTGCAAACCTCTATCTTCGGTTTGTCACAGAGTCAGCAAGCAAACGAGAGTTTCCCGTTGTTCTCTATGTGCCTCCCGATGTCCGTGAAATACCCAAGTTTACCTTTCCCTCTCCAGATCAACTGGAACAGTTTTTGAGCACACCTACAGAAAAGACAGCCACAGTCAAAGTAGCCCCTCCTATGGACAAAGCCTTGGTAAATGCCCCTGTCTTTTCGTTTAATCTTCTCTTCTATCTATTTCTGTTTGTAGTGAAGGATTATTTATCTAGTGTAGAAGGAGAATTGAGCAAAGCAGGATGTCCTCTCCCTCCAATCCTAAAGCTCCGCTAAACTTCGCTTTGAAAGCCAAGTATTCCTTTTATTCCACTCTTGTCTTCTTCTTGGTAGCAAATCCAGAGACCTTCAAACTGATGCAACGTCTGTTTGGAGGGCTCATCACCATTGCTTCCGACAAAGGATGCCCATCTACCTATGGATTCTTCCTTCATACTCTCCTATTTTTCTTTGTGTTATGGGGATTTATGTTGTTTCCGCGCGATCCTTGATTCGTTTGAGTTTCATCTCAATCGTTTTTGAGTAAGTCGTTTCAGGAAAGATCTGTTTTTGAACAAAAATCTCCGCTAACCAACCACTTTCATCGGATGAAAATCCCTGTGAAAGTGCTGTTGCATAAAAAGAGGCTGCTTGGAATGCATGAGACACACTCCAAAGAGGATCTGTATAGAGGGGTCTTGTATACTGAATCCATTTTCCTTTCCGAAAGACAGGGATTGTCACTGTGTTTGCATCCATTCTATATAGATTCAAACGAAGGGCTTAGATTGGGTTTGGTAAAAAATTGAAAGGTTTCTTTTGTTTCAAGTCAGTAGGAAATGTCTCTTCTTACAAAGATTGGTTTGTTTGCTGCTGTGATTGTTGCTGCTCTTTCCCCTTCTTCTGCAACTCTTGCAGATTGCGGTCTAGGAAAGAGTGTCTTCAAGATTGAAACCCAAGGATTTTCTCCCGATCCTCCCGTGCCTGGACAAGAGTATGAATATTGGTTCTATTACACTGTTCCTGAGGCTGTTACAGTAGATGCTGGAACTGCAAAGTATTCTCTGACTCTGAATGGGATTCCCTTCAGTCCTACGGTTGAGGATCTTTGCACCCAAACATTCTGCCCAAAGACATCTGGATCCTACAACGAAACAAGCAAGGATGTGTGGCCCACAGGTGTTTCAGGAAAGATTGTGACAAAGTTGGAGTGGTATGATACAAACAGCAATCTTCTGCTGTGTTCTCAGGTTACAGAAAGGATGTAAAGAGTAGAATGTGGTTACTCCGAGGTCTCCGACTTTTTGCATATCGCGCCTCTCAGACAATCAGTTGGTCCTATGATATTCATCCATCATATGAAGACATGCAAAAGAGAGTGGAGCAAAAATTGAGTTGGCCTAAAGTTCTTTTCTAAAGTAGGGTAGAAATGCAAATCTTTATCAAGACACTTACGGGGAAGACGATTACTCTTGACGTGGAGGCATCAGATACGATTGAGAATGTGAAGCAGAAGATCCAGGACAAGGAGGGCATTCCCCCCGACCAGCAGCGTCTGATCTTTGCAGGCAAGCAGTTGGAGGATGGCCGCACCCTTTCAGACTACAATATCCAGAAGGAGTCTACGCTCCATCTTGTTCTCCGCCTTCGTGGAGGTGAATAAATCTAAATAAATTGCGGATTTTGAAAATCCCACATTTATTTTTTTAATGTCTGCGCGTCTGGCGTTTGCCCTTGTGGTTGCGAGGAGTTCTATGTTTGCGTCTACCACCTCCTTGGTTTTGTTGTTGTTGTTGTGCTAGGACTTGTTGGACTTCTTGGGCTTCTGCTAGGACTTGTTCGGCTTGTGCTAGGAGTTCTTCTGCATTCAAATCTTCTTCTTGTTCTTCTCCATTTGCTGCTTCTCCTAGAACTTCTTGGGCTTGTGCTAGGAGTTGTTCTGCATTCAAATGTTCATTTTGTGCTTCTGCAAAGTCTCTAAATGCTGCTATTGCATTTGGATTCGGGTAGTTTTCAGGCACATACTTGGGTCTGACTACTTTTTGATATTTATCTACTGCTTTTACAAACTCAACCAACATAGCATCTAGACGCTCAAAATTCTTCGTAGAAAGGGCTTCATCATTGTGATTCCCCAAAATCAAGGTTTGAATCCGATCAGGGTCTCCATACATTATATTCACGATCTCCTCAATCATACTGTTTGTTTCCAGAGTAAACTCATTTATCTCTTCAGGAATAAACCATTCAGGCAACTCTTCTACCATTGTAGAAATAGGGATTTCAAAGGAAATCAAATAAGGTGCAGCATTCACCCAGTATATCAAGAGTTCTGCTCTGAGTTGTGCTCGTAAAAAGTCTATACCATCAGGGTATTTTTGAAGAAACTTATACCAGGTATTTATAGCTCCTGAATTATCCTTTGTCAAAAATCCATAATATCTTCCTCCTGAAAATATACTGTTTCCAATATCAAATAGAATATTACGAATAAAATCCCTATTTTCTGCTTCTTCATGTGCGTCTAAGAACTTTTGCCTCTCTATCTTTACCACTTCATTTGCTTCCTTCACCCTTTCACCTAACTCATGCAAAAATTTAGCGAAGGGTTGTATCATCACTCTCTCTTCTGCATTTTTTGCAACACGCTCATACGCTTTTACAATATCTTCAGGTTTTACATAGAGTTTGGCTCGTTGTTTCAATGTATGTTGTGCAAGTGTATTAGGTCCATATTCACCTTTTCTTTGTCTATCTGCAACAACATCTGCAATCCGCTCTCTGGCTGCTTTTGCGGTCCCTGTAGGAAGATTTCCTAACCCTTCTCTCTGCTCCAAAACACCCAACCGTTGCTGTGCCATCGTTCCAGGCAAACCTGTAATAAAGGAAGCAATCAGATTGGTAGGCCCATAGTTGCCCTGCAATGCCTGTTGCGCAGCAGAAGCCTGTGGCCCATAATACCAGTTCTGACCTGTCGTCTCCGCCATAGGTCCTTGGAAGACTTTACGCATAGCACCTAACGTCTTTCCTCTCTCCCGTAAAATACGACGATGCTCCTCCAGGATCTCTTCTTGAAACTGTCTTGCTTTTCTTTTAGAGGCAGGGTATCGTCCACCTACCATTGCCCCCCCATTTTGATTGTTATTATCGTTTTCAGCCGTAACATCATCATCATTCCGATCCACAAAACGATCGTAAATGGCTTGAAACTCAGGAGTTAATGGGTTTCCATCAAAATAATATTCCACATACTGACCTCCTTCAGCAACTGCTGGAAGTAAGGGTAAAAAGGTAAGGCCACAGTTATTTGCAATCACAGTTTTGATAAATCGGAGATTTTCAATACTCAATGTTCGCAAAGGATTGTTACTACAGTTTACGAATTCCAATTGAGCAGGAAGACTCTTGATTTCTGTAATTTTGTTGTTTGGACAGGACAGATTTAGAAGTGTCACTGGAAACTTGGGAAGTGCTGTGAGTTGATTATACCCGAGACCTACACCTGTGACTCTTGTTTCTTCCAAAGACGGGATGATTGAAAGATTGTTATGTGCGACCTTGAGATGTTCCAAACGTGCAGGTAAGGGCGGCAACTCTGTTAGATTGTTATGATCCACTACTAAAAAATGGAGTCCTGCAGGAAGAGGAGGAAGCGATGTTAGTTTATTATGATCTACTCCAAGGCTTATTAGATTTTCAGGAAGAGTAGGAAGTTCAGAAAGTTTGTTATGACCTACAATCAAATATTGTAAAGTGGCAGGAAGTGTTGGAAGTTCTACAAGTTGATTATACTCAGCCTTCAGAGTGCCCAAGATGTTTGGAAGATGGGTGGGGAGGTATTTTGTATTCCCTTTGGAAAGACCTATATCTGTCATTTGATCCCAGTTCTCTGGAAGGGCTAAATCCCGAAGATCAGGATTTGCTTTTACTGTAGGCTGATTGACTTCTTTTTCCACGCATCCTAATGAAACTTTTCCTACATCCATAAAAAATCCACCTTGAATGGACATCATTTTTATCTTGTGTTCCTTCATCGCACATGGATTCGCCATTTTCTCTTTAATGGAGAGATTTTCTCTTTCTTTTTTCACTCGTGCTTATAGAAATGAAAACGAAGTTCCTCTATCTTGTTGGAGTTGTCATCGGCCTCCTGGTGCTTCTCCGGTTCATTCGCAACTCACAGGAAGGATTTGCGGATGCACCCCAAGGAGCCGATACATTCACCCTCTATTATGCTGATTGGTGTCCTCATTGCAAAGCCGTGAAACCCATGTTCCAAGAATGGGCAAAGAATGGATTTGTGTCAGTCGCTGGTAGAAATGTCGCATGCCGTATGGTGCAACCTGAAAAAGAGCCTGAAAAAGTAAGAAGCAAGGAGGTGAAAGGGTATCCTACCTTCATGTTGGAGACTGCTGATGGAAAAAGTGTTGAATACCAGGGTGATCGCACACCTGATGGTTGGATGAAGTTCTTAGAAGAGAACTTGAAGGGACTGAACAGAGTTCAGAGCGAATAATCTAATAAATCTCCTCAATAAGACGACCAATAGGGTTGCGATCCCGACGCTTTCGGAGTTCTTCAGAAGGCTCATTTGATTCCTCTTGGGAGGCCTCAGATGCGACTTCTTCTTCTTGTGAATCCTCCTCTTGGCCCAGGGATTCACTTTGTGAATCCTCCTCATGGTCCAGGGATTCACTTTGTGAATCCTCCTCATCTGATGAAATCTCCTTGTAGTTCACACGAGGGAGATCTCGCAGATTATACTGAATCTTTTCAACAAGACGTTCCATGTAAGGGTGCTGTGCAACTCGTTCTGCATTCTGTGTCATATAGAGAATGCCAAAGAGAAACATGAAGTAGGAGAACAGCATAAATAGTGCATAAGAATCCATAATATCACTCATTCCTACGAATCCAAATGTCAAAAACAAACTCAATTTTTTTAGGGGATGGAGTTTGGTGGTTTTCCCGTCGCAAGAAGATTGAGTGTGTCACATCGGGTGGAAGGCTTTGGAAGATTGGCATTGGTGATTTCCGTAGGCATAGGAGGACAAACAGGAGGAACACGAGGTCCAATGTATTCTTCAAACCGGCTTGTGTTTGCACAAGTTTGATTGATTAAAACTGCAATCCGAGCCCCTTCACTTACACCTCTTAATGGTTGAGACGCCAAGATAGTTGCTCGTTGTGCATCTATGCGAGCACAGGCCTCCACCTTCCCCAAAAGATAAGAAGATTCTAAGGGTGCTGCTTTTGTGGATGTGGGTGTCGGTTGGCAGCAAGTGGCTCTTGCTTTTTGAATCGCTTCTAGGGTTTGACACCGTTTCGCATTCATTAAGATTTGAACCATCCGACCTCCTTCTGTGTCTCCACCTTTGGAAACGGATGTGCACGGAGATGCCATTTCTATTTTGGTAGAATCAAATTCATTTTTGAATGGTGCCGAACAATCAAGAGGGGTTTAGGTTTTTTTACAACTATCAAAGGTGTTTTCAAGGTAGGTCTACGAGGCCTTTTAGAATAAAAATCATACAGTTTCATGCAGAGAAATATACTGAACAAACCTCCAACACCAATCAAGGCTCCAACACCTCCTGGATCCATTGTCTAAATTGAAAAGCAGATGTTTAGGCAAAAATTGAAACTAAACTTCACCCATGATCAAGTCTGTGAACATGGATCATCAAGATTGGAACCCTGTAACGATTCGCTCCTCAAACCGCCTTGCGGACAAGAAGCGAGAAATCCAACCCAAGCGCTCCTCGGAGGCACAGCATCTCGCAAAGGTGGAACGTGAAGAATATGCAAAGCCCAAGATGCTTGCACCTGAATCTCGTCAAGAACTTGTCAAGCGCCGTCTAGAAGAGAAACTGACTCAGCAGCAACTGGATCAACGGTGTGCGTTTCCTCCTCATACCATTCGTGATTTGGAGTCTAACAAGCGAGCACCCACCTCCAAGGAACTTCAGACTCTCAATCGCGTTTTCAAGGTGGGTCTGAAACTGGCTTAACTCACTGAAAATCTCCGAATCAGTTTTTTCTCTGGAGCAAATCGCTGTTGACTTTGTAAAAAGTCTTCTGCTGCTTTTTTTCCTAAACTCATAATCCCTTCTCTTTCCTCCTGGGTTGCTTCAAAGTTCCAGGCTTGAATATGACCACAAGGAACAATGATGCAGCGTTCAGGATGCCGCTGATGAAGTGCATAGGTTCTCGGAATATAATAACAGGCAAAGATTTGGGAAAAAAATGTGAGGAGATCAGGAATCTCTGTGACATTTGTATGATCATAGGAAAAACTGATTCCTAAGGATTCTCTTCGTTCAGAAAGAGGTAAGAATGCAAGAGGAAAGTTATGAAGAATGCCTCCATCCACTAACAGATTTCCTGTGACAGGATCTTTGACAGGTGTGAAATATGCAGGCAAGGACATTGTTGCTCGCAGAGCATCTAATAAAGTGACAGTAGGTGTTTTTTCAACAGAAAACTCTCGCGGCGAAGTTGTGAATAAATCAGTGGCAAAACAGCGAAGAAAGGGTCCATCAGGGTGAAGAGTTTTCCATTCTCCAAATGTTAAAGAAGGTGATAGTTTTTTTATGCGAAGAAGACTTTGTAACAGTTTCATCAGATTCTCTCCATTGTCAAATCCAAACGTTGTAGGAAACTCCAAGGCCGCTTCAGGATCCAAATTTCGGAGAACACTAAAATCAAAAACAGAACACAGCATTTTGAGTTCTTGAATGGTATACCCAATCATTAAGGAAAAGCCTACAAAAGCACCTGCACTGACACCCACATATTCTTTCACAGCCTGTAAAAGTCCTTTGCTTTCTAAGATCTCTAAAGCGCCGAGATGGGCCAAAGCCCGGATGCCTCCTCCACTCAAAACAATCCGACGTGGCGGAATAAGCATTCTTTCTTATGTATTCGGTTAGAAAAGAGAATGGCATCCGCACCGCCTCCTCGGTTGGATCCTAAACAGTTGTTTGAAAAACGATTTCGGAGAGATCAGGCCCGTCTTCGGGCCTACAATCAACTGTTAGAACAAATCCATCAGCGCATTTACACCACTTCACAGTTGACAGGAAATGCAAGTTTTATCACCTATACTATTCCACCCTTTATTTTTGGCTTACCAAAGATTGACCTGGAAGATTGTGTTGTCTATCTTGTCTACATGCTACGGCAGTCTGGATATGAAGTTCGTTTTACGTATCCCAACCTTCTCTATATCAGTTGGAAACATCATGAACGAACTTACTTTTTGAATCAAAACCCTATTATGCAGGCAATGATTCCTCCAGAAGTCAAGAAAGAACAGAAAAAGAAGGAAAAGGCTCAAGATAAGGCAAGATCTGTGAGTTTTGCTCCTGATTTGCGAGGAGGAGCAGGATACCCTGAATCAAGAGAGCCTCCTGTGAGAAATGCCATGGAATATGTTCCTCCAAACTCCTTTGTGCAAAATGTGCAAAAGCCTTTGCCTGAAAAGAAAAACAATATTCTGGCCGATTTGTGGAACTATACGTAATTATTTTTAATGGAATATCTTATCCTGAAACAATGTCCTCGTGGAGCACTGTTCCAGCGCAAAAAAAACTAGCAATCAATCTCTTTTTTTGTAAAACATCCAATTCTGGATATGGATCTAACTTTTTCAACTTTTTTTTCTGTTACCTCTTCGCACAATATAAAAAGAAGACTCTTTATTTGAAGGATACAAGAAACAATATTTCAAATAAGTATCATTTGATTTTGGATACATTTGAAGATCTTCCAGGCATTATTTATACAGCATATGATGGTATAACATTACAGCAATCAGAACCAAAGGAAATGAATCAATATTATGAATCATTGCCTGAATCGGTGAAACAGCAACAGGCCCGACATATATTTCGTCTACGAAAACCGATTCAAGAAAAAATAAATGAACTGCGGAAGTCGCTTCCTCCTATTGATTATGGGATACATATCCGCACAGGGGATAAAATCACAACAGGAGAAATGAAAGCAATCCCTCTAGATTCTTATCTTGAAGCAACAAGAGACTATCAAAAGACTTCAGGCAAATCAACTCTTACCATATACATTATGACAGATTCTATGAAAGTTTTCAATCTCTTTCAAGAAAAAGCAGATCCTTCCTGGACACTCTACAATCTTCCCCCTCCGATTCAAAATTCAGATGGTCATGTCCAATCCAACTACAACTCTTATTCATCTGATCTAAAAATGGCAGCCTTTCATCATTTTCTTACTGAGATTCATATACTCAAGGATTCCTCCTCTATTCTCTGCACATTTTCAAGCAATATTGGTCGTTTCATACGACTTCTCACAGATTCTCCGATTCAAAGCCTAGATTAGAATGCTGAACTCAGCAGTTGTTATTCTTTCAGAAGTGGCACTTGCTTTATATCCAATCCTTATTAAGCGAGTTCCAACCGACTTGATCACACAGACCCTTTCGCGTCTTCTTACATTTTCCGTTCTTGCTTTCACGCTAGCAAGTCCCAGTGATATTTCGCAAACCTGGGGATCCAAAGGTATTTTCCGTTCTCTTGGTCTCGGTCTGATTACACTTGCTCATGTTGGTGTTTCTTATTTTGCATTTGATACTCTTCCTGCAGGTGTTGCCATGAGTCTTTTCTATTTCTATCCTATCTTGAACTTGCTAGGGGGTGTTCTTGGATTTGGAGAATCCATTAGTTCCTTACAACTTGTATTGATTCTCGTTGCTTTTGTGGGTGTGATTCTGGTCAGTTTGAGTATTACAGAGGGAGAAACAAAAGAGAAAAATCCTTATAATCTAAAAGGTATTTTGGCTGCATTAGGGGCTGCATTGACAGAAACTCTTATGTATTTTGCGGTAAGAACCGCCAAGCAGCCAAATCCCTACTTTGCCACCTTGGAACTCTATCCAGGAGCCTTGATTCCTTTCCTCGGTATGTTGCTTGCATCAGGAAAACAGATTGATTGGCGTCCTTCTGTCTGGTTGCCGATGACCTTGTTCAATGTATTTGTAGGATTTGTTGGATATGCTCTCCGATTCTGGGCAATCCCTCGTGTTACCACATTCTTGTTCAGTATGCTTACATTCATAGGAGTCATTGCCTCTTTCTCGTGGGGCTATCTATTTGCGGAAGAAACACCTACATGGATGGCTTTGATAGGAGCCTTCTTGATCTCGTTGGGAGTCGGTTTTTCTGATGCTCCCAGTTAGAAAGAATGGTTAGTTTAAACTGGACTCCTATCGCATATGGAGCCGTGATGGCAAGCATAGATGTTTTTATGCTTGGCATCATAAAAAAAGTCAGCACACAAGCCTTTGTGTTCAAATGGATGATTGTTCCTACACTTATTTATGCTCTGCAACCTTGGATCTTTTTGAGTTCACTCCGGTTTGAAAGTTTGATTGTGATGAATCTCATGTGGGATCTTATCAGCGATATCCTTGTGACTGCAATGGGCTTTTTATATTTCAAGGAAAGGATTGGTCCTTACAAAACATTAGGTGTGATTCTATCGTTTGTGTCTATAGTGCTTATGTCTTTGCAAGATGGTAAATGGGAGGATTTCTTACCTTTTACTAGATGAATCTAAAATCAAGTGCGTCTCTTTTGGGAGTCTTGTTACTCCTTTTAATTATCATCCTGCTCGGTGTTTCTCTTTTCAGCACCCCTACTGTTATAGAAAAGCCAGTCTATATCAACAGATATATACAGGATCCTGTTCCTGTCTATGTTCAACCTGCCTGGTGGGGTTCCTTTGGAGCACCATGGGGCTACAAATCTGGATATGACAAGCCCTGGAAAATGGGTTCCGGTCTTCCTGGAATGAAGGTGCCTCCTCCACCCCCTCCTGCACCCTCAACACCTCCTCCTGGCCCTGAACCTGTACAACCTCCACCTTCTCCTCCTCCTTCCCCTCCTCCTTCCACATAAAATGGATTCTCTAAGTAGAAAATGGCTACCTATACATTAACTCTCATTGATCGTCCTGGAAATCGTTATACAGTGACTGTTCCCAGAAATTCTACATTTCAAGACATTGCAGATGCTGTAACTCCTTTGTTAAGAGCCCAATACAACAGTAGGTTTTTAAAAGTAACTAAATTATGGCAAAACTACGCTCCCTTTGAGTTTGATAAATCATTGGATTATTACGGTTTTTTCAATCCTGAAGAGCGTATAAAGGTTATGTTTGAAGCACCCGATCTTGCAATAAATCAGTATTACAGAAATCCAAATCGTAGAACAAGAGGAGCAACCTACCGCAATCGAATGAATCGTCGGCAAGTAGCACGGAGAGTTGTCAATGAACTTCCCTCCAATATTGTTCAATATGAGATCGCACAATACCTACCAAGACCCAATCCGTTTCCTCAACCGAACTCTAACAAACCAGAAAATATTGTCTTTCTTGGAAACTCTTCCTATCAACCTCCTGGTGGCGGAAAGCGCAAAACAAGAAAGTCCAAGAAGTCTCGTAGAGTAACGAGACGCAGAAGATAAATATTCTTTTTAGGATTCAAATCTTGAATCAAGAAAAGGATTTAATACCATTCTACCGTGGGATACGTGGGAGCAAACATACGTTCCAACCCCGGAGTAAACTTCGTATAGTCCCAGCGATCCAACTTGGTGCTTGCAGAGGGTGTGAAGAAAGGATCCAATCCAACACTCACATCGGCTGCCACAGGGGGGACTGTAATCGTGGCCTCTCCAGCCGCTTGAACAGGTGCCTGTTGTGCTGGGGCCTCTTCATCTTCATACACAATCTTCTCATCCTTCCGACGTGTTCCCACAATCTCGTAGACATTACCATCTTTGTGTCTTACATCAGGAATCAACCCTTTCGCGTTGTAAATCTTCTGAATGAGTTCCTGAGCATCCTCTAAATTGTAAGTTGTGAGATCGCCTACTTTCTTTGGTTTGTATGTTTGAAGAATCTGTCTTTCTTCCATTTCTTGAATTGTTGTATCGGGAGGTGTCATATTGTCTCCGGAAATCTCCTTGTAGGGATTCTCTCCTTTGGGTTGTTTATGAACCGGAGCATTTGCAAATGACTCTTCCAGTCGTTTCTTTCCAGCCTGAAAAAAGGCAGAACTAGGAGGTTGTGTAGACCAATCCATAGGGTATTGGCTCTGAAGTTTGTTTTGAAGAGCCTTCGTCATTTCTCTATCCCCCTCATTCTGGAACACCAAGTTGTATTCATAATCATCTACATCCAAAATGGCTTTTTTCACATAGGGTGCATCCAGTCCTTGTTCCATAATTACGGATGTAGGACAAGGTTTTCGGAGTTCTCCTGTATTAATGGGCGGCAAGAAGCCCTCTGTAGTCTTTCGGCCCAATACAACAATGTATAAATAGGCCAAGACAATCATTCCAAATAAAAGAACTATTGTTGCATCCATGTCTTACAACACTCTACTTAGACAGTTAAAAAAGATCATTCAGTATTAGAATGCCGCGTAGACGCCAAACAAAGAAAGGGAAGTTGAATCCTGTGGATGTTCGTTCCAAAGGAGATGTCAGTGCTTTTGAGAGCCTCTTAGGGAGAGGTCCTTTGACAATCGTGTTAGTCTATGCTGATTGGTGCGGTCATTGCCAGACTTTCAAACAGAATATGTGGAATGAAGTGTCAGCCATGCCCAAAAAGAATCTGAATACGGCGTCTGTCCATTATGATATGGTGAACAATACAAGTTTGAAGAATGCGAAGATTGATGGATATCCGAGTTTATTATTGGTGGGAACGGATAAGAAGCCCGCGACATTCAAGGAGGAATCCGGTGAAACCAATGCTATGCCGAGTCCTCAGAGCCTAGAGGAACTCAAGAATATGGTAAATACACCTGTTTCAACACCTGTAGTGAATGCAAACTCCATTGCAACAACTGTGATTAATAACGCAAAGACGCCTGTGAATAGTATGATCAATAATAACTTGAATTCTGGGATGACTGTGAACGAAGATATTGCTTCAACCACTAAAAACAATCTTTTTGCGAAGAATGTAAATTCATATGAACCTGCAGACCCAACGAGTCTTACAGTTCCTGATTCAACAAATGATATTCCTAGAGAAAGTGCATTATTGCAATCAGAAGTTCGGAATAATAGACTGAATGGACAACGAGGTGGACAGCGAGGTGGAAGCGAGACACTCCTTGCAGCCTTGACAAAAATCACTGCAGAAGCGGGTCATGCTGGTGCTCTTTTGTTAGCAGCAACAGAGTATGCTGATTTAGGAAAACGCATGACTCGTCGCTTCAAGAAGCGGTCTAAGAAGACTCTAAAACGAAAGCAGAGACGCTAAGGAAAATTGATTCCCCCAATTTTCTTTCCCTATGCAAGAACATGCGAACAAAAATTCATATCTTTGATGCAGTCGCACAGGATCCCTCCAAGGAATCCTATACGATTGTTCTCTTTGGCTCCACAGCCGAAGGAAAAGCAGTCCGTCTTCATGTGACTGGATTTGAGCCATATTTCTACGTGGAACTTCCAGACATGAAAACGGCTCTTTCTTTATTTCAAGAACGCCTGAAAAATGAGATCACTGAAAACATTCAGGAAAAGAAAGATTATACACTCAAGAAGACGAGCAAACTTCCTCTTTATGGGTATACAGGTGGAAGACAAACAACTCTTGTCAAGATTCGCGTAAAGAAGCGTCGTCACTTCTACAGTCTTCGCAAGTTGTTCCTCAATGACACATGTGAACCAATCTTCTGTCTTGCCAAAGGTGAAGAGCCTCTGAAAGTGTATGACGCAATGCTGGACCCAATGCTCCGTTGGTTCCACATGCGAGATATCCAACCCTGTGGTTGGATTGAACTAGAGTCAGACTTTGAAGACGAGGATGGAACCTTGGTAGCAGAATGTGCATGGGATGAAGTCAAAGGAACAAAAGGTCCCATGGCCTCTGCTCCCTTCAAAACTGTCTTTTGGGATATTGAGTGCTACTCCAAATCCGGTGACTTTCCTCTTGCTTCCAAGGGTGATCCCATTATTCAGATTGGAAATGTGGTAACACAGCAAGGGAGCAACACAGAGCGTATCATCTTTGTCCTTGGTTCCTGTGATCCGATTCCTGGGATCACCGTGAAGAGTTATGAAACGGAAGAAGCAATGCTCAGAGGGTGGGCTGAGTATATTGCAAAAATCAATCCAGATATCTTCGTTGGCTACAACATCTTTGGTTTTGATGACAAATATGTGATAGATAGAGCAAAACAACTTGGTTTCTGTGACAAAGAAGGAAACTTTGTAGAAGAATCCTTTGCCCAGTTCAATCGCCTTGGAACGCAAGAGGGATACAACCAGAAAATGAAACAAGTAGAGAAGTTCCTGAGCAGTTCGGCTTTGGGTGACAACTATCTCTACATGTGGAATTCCACGGGTCGTCTAGAGATTGATCTCTACCATTATATCCGTCGCTCTGCCAATCTTCCCTCCTACAAGTTGGATTCTGTTGCTGAATATTATCTGTCTGGAAAACTATCCGGTGTGGAGAAGAAATCTGAAAAGGAATGGATCATTAAGACCAAGCAAACAGGTGATGTAAAACCTGGGCGCTATGTTACGATTCTAGATGAAACGGGTGAAGCCATGACAGACAAGATGAAGGTCCTGAGTGTGGAATCAGGAAAGTCTGTGATTGTGGAACCAAATGAATGTGATCTGGAGGAGGACTTTGCTGAGGCGGTCAAATATGCTGTTGTGAAGGACGATGTTCCTCCTTCAGAAATCTTCCGTCTTCATGCAGAGGAAGGATCCAAAGGACGAGCGATTGTTGCAAAATACTGTATTCAGGATTGCGATCTCGTATGTGAACTCTACAAGAAGTTGGATGTCTTCAACAACTCCATGTCCATGGCCAATGTTTGCTCTGTGCCTGTGAAATATATCTTTACACGGGGACAAGGAATCAAGATTGAGAGTCTGATCTTTAAGGAATGCCGTGAGCGAAACATTGTGGTAGAAGTTCTAAAATCCAGAGCCTTTGTCAGCGAAGAGGATGCAGAAGCAAAAGAGAAAGAAGAAAAGGAAGAGGTGGTGGAAGATTCCTACGAAGGTGCGATTGTTCTAGATCCTGTTCTTGGATTCTACTCCGAATCACCGATTGGTGTCTGTGACTTTGCATCTCTATATCCAAGCACAATCATCAGTGAAAATATCAGTCATGATTCGCTTGTCTGGGTGAAAGACTTTGATCTAGATGGCAACCTTGTAGGCATCTCCTTTGGATCTATCGCAGATGAGGCCAACGCCCCTGAAGGCACACGATGGACAGACATTGAGTTTGATATTAAACGACCGGATCCTAATGATAAGCGAAAGCAACCCGAGAAGATCAAAGTAGGCACGCGTCTATGTCGGTATGCGCAAAAACCTGATGGATCCAAACATACTTTGCCTGATATCGTGGCCAAACTTCTGAAAGCCCGAAAGGACAAGCGAAAGGAGGCCGAAAAGGAAGAGGATCCATTCCGCAAGGCTTTGCTAGATGCTGAACAGTTGGCTTACAAGTTGACTGCCAACTCTCTTTATGGTCAACTGGGTTCTGCTACCTTCAAGATTCGCCTCCAACATTTGGCTGCTTCTGTCACTGCCTATGGCCGAAAACAGATTCTCTTTGCAAAGGCTGCGATTGAAACATTTTATGGACCCGAAGCGAAGGATCCTCGTTGCTCTGCAAGAGTTATCTATGGGGATACAGATTCTCTCTTTGTAGACTTTGGTGTGAAGAATCCAGAAACAGGTCTCCCTCTCATGGGAACCGAAGCCGTAGAGGCTACCATGCACATTACAGAAGAAGCAGGCAAGTTTGTAAGTTCCGCTCTGAAGGCTCCCCATGACTTTGAGTATGACAAGGTCTTTGATCAGTTTATCATCTTCAGCAAGAAACGCTATGTGGGAAACAAATATGAAGAATCTGCGACAGACTTCAAGCAGACATCTATGGGTATCGTTCTCAAGCGCCGTGACAATGCTCCAATCCTGAAGACTATCTATGGTGGAGCCATCCAGATTCTTCTCAATGAAAGAAATGTAGATAAAGCGGTGGAGTTTGTCAAGAGCAAAACGATGGAGATGATTCAGGGAAAGATGAGTCTCTCCCAACTGACCATCACAAAGAGTCTCTCCAAATACAAGGCAGATTGGGTGCGTGATGATATCAAGCAACTGGAAGAGAAAATGAAGGGAGCCAAGGGAGATGAGTTGACAAAGTTGCGTATTCAACTCAACAGAAAGCAAGATGATCTCAAAAAGGCTCCTCCTTACCCCGCACACAAGATTCTTGCGGATCGGATGGCTGCTCGGGATGCTGGAAATGCTCCTGCTGTGGGGGAACGCATGGGCTATGTCTATGTCATGCCTGAAAAAGGGAAGCCAGTTCCTGAGTTACAAGGTGATCGCATAGAAACCCCTGACTACATTAAACAAGCCAAGTTGGAACCTGATTATGAATACTATATCCAACACCAGTTGATGAAGCCTCTCGGACAACTCTTTGGTCTGATGGTGGAACGTATGGAAGGATGTCCTTACTCAGCAGGATCTATCAAAGATGATATGCGTGAGAGTGTCGCGATTGATCTTCTCTTTGGTCATGCACTGAATGCTTGCAAGAAACAGACCAATCTGGATGCTTTCCTTCAACCCAAGTCTACTGTTCGTCGCTCTCCACGCAATCACAAAGCCAAAGAAATAGGCTCTACGGTTGCATCTGCTCCTGCACCAAAGCAGGCGACACTCAACAGTTACTTTACCCACAAGATGATGATTGATGAATATGAATCACAGAAAAAGAAGGCTGTAAAAGCCCTTAAAGAGAAAAAAGGAAACCCAAATAGCTAATGTATCAACTCCGAGAGGCTGAGAGTTTAGATAGATTTTTTCAACGAGTGAGTGAAAATCCTGTGAATCGGAAGGCTCGGGAAAATCTATCTTATTTACCGGTGAACAACTACACGGAGAAATGGATGGGAAACACGGAGATTGTCACCATGAATCCCACTGCGGAGGCGGGGATGCCTCATACACGACCCCCCAATATTATCTGTATGCCTCAATACTTTCCCGAATCAAAGAGAGATGAAACACTGGCTCATGAATATGTGCATATTCATCAACGAAGAAATATAGATCGGTGGAATCGCTTTTTTCAGAAAGAGGGCTGGTCTCAAGTAGATGTTTCTGAACTTCCTGAACGAATGGTGAGTCGTTGTCGTATGAATCCAGATACGATTGATCAACCTTTCTGGCGCTGGAAAGATCGCTATGTTCCTTTGCCTTTGTATGAGCGTGAAGACAAACCAAAACTTCGCGATGTTGTAATCCAATGGTATGATATGGAAACAGGAGCAAGACAACCTGAAGCACCGCGTTCCTTTTTAGAACTGTATGGATCAGCCCCTCAACCTGAACATCCCCGTGAGTTGTTGGCTGTAGAAATCGCAAAGATTTTTAAGAGTCCTCTAGATGTGGATGACTATCTACGCCGCTAGAAGTGATTCTAGAGATACACCTTTGATAGAATCTACATGAATGGTTTCTACCAATCCTCTCTTTTCATATCTCCCTTTTCCTGCAACAGCAGACCATTTGAACAGATCACTCCGATCATGATCCGCATAGATCAGATCAATATACCGTTTGTTTTCTACCCCAATGGTCAAAAGTGTCACAAGTCCATCTCGTCGTAGAATACGCCCTGTAGCAATGATTCCCTGAAACGTAACATCGGTTTGATGCTGTTCTTGAACAGTGCCAAACCAATGATGAAGAGTCTGCTGTGTCTTTGCTTTCACAAAGCAACCAGGGAGAAAGGCTTCCAATAACCAATATCCATACCGTTTCATATCCTGAATCGCCTGGGTTTCCTCGGAAAGTTTCATCCCAAACATTGTTGTCAAAAGTTGTTGTTCGCCTTGTCCTTCTACCGCAATCAGTGCAGGTTGACCTTGACGAATCCCCACTTTGTAAGGAGGTCGTTGTCTTGTGAGAAGAAGTCCTGAACATCGGGCTTCTCTGTAATGAACCCATTTCCGAAATTCAGAATGACAGTGATTCAAAGCAGCACACCAGAAATGATGAGGATTGTGGGCTTTTTCATAGCCTAGAGCCCAGACAAGTTGCGCATAACTGATTGCATGACTTTTGCAGAAAGAATACAGAGCCAAATAATCCAACTCTTCCATAATATGATCTTGTGTGGAACGAAGAACTCCTTTTGCGTAGAGTGCCTTCCGAAACTGGATGCGTCCCGCAGGATTCTGCTTTGCAAAGACTTTTCTCCACCGATCTGCCTCCGAAGAAGAACAGTGGAGAACATCGCGAATCAAAGAAATGGCATCATCATCATAAATGATTTGACGGAGTTCAGGGGCTTGAAGATCTTCCATTCCATATTTCCATCGCTCTAGAAATTCGGCTTTTCTTCCCTGAGTGGCCGCTGCTGGACGAATAAGAGCAAGAGCAATCGCAATATCTTCCATAAATCTTGGTTTCATTCCAAGAAAGAGTTTTCGCATCCCCCGACTCTCTCCAAACGTAATCCCTAGATTCTCTCCTCGTGCAAACAAGGCTTCTGTTTTTGCATCGCGAGTTGGATATGCAAGAAGGGCTCTGGGTTCTCGTTGGGCCTCTGTCACCTGGGCCAATCCACGATTACTCAAGAGATCAATCTTAATATACCCAGCATCTTCTGCCTCGTCTTTGTTCAGACAAATCTGATCCAGAACAGGATCTTCCGTTTCCAACTTGAGTTCTTTGGGCACTTCTCCTTCGGCTTCAAAGATAACAATCCCACCACAATGTTTGCTGTAATGTTTGAATGTTCCTGTCTTTTCTGTAGCCAACTGTTTAGCTTTTGTTTCTTGGTCTGGTGTTAACAGGGTTGACAGTTGAAACTGTTTTCGCTGTAACTTTTTGAGTTTTGTTGTTTGATCCTTGTCTCTAAAGGAGGGAGGGGGGAGGCTCTCTAAAAGAACCTGTTTCGCAGATTCACGCAATGCAACTTTTGCTCCATACGTGACATGATTGCTAATCCTCGCCACCATCTTTTGCCACTCGTTTGCAATAGCAGCATACAGTTCTTCACGTCTGTTGTAAGGAATATCAATATCAATATCTGGAAGATCTTGTCTTCCCTCATTCATAAACCGAGCAAGTTCTAGTTTGTAAAGAATAGGATCAATCTGTGTGATTCCCATCAGGAAGCAGACAAGAGACGAGCCAGCCGATCCACGAATGATATGAGGAATCTTGCGTTCGCGAGCAATTGTCAGAATCCGATACACCTGCTCAAACACAGGTTGAAACCGAAACTTGTCAATCAAATGAAATTCCTCTTCTAGCCGATCTTGATATTCTTTTGAGTTGGGAATTTCACGAACAAAATACGTGGATAACACTTTCTTTGACTCCATGGTTCATAGAATTATGGTGTCAAATTTTTAGATGGGTTTACAAACATTTAGAATAGCCTGTTTTGTCTAACTCCTGGAGTATTTTTACAAGAAGATTCTTTTTACTTTCCATCAGGATAGTTTTTTCTTCTAAACTTCTTGTTTGCATAAACACTTTGACAAACCAATCCATTTCTCCTCGGAAAGGATTGTTGTTTTGTGCTGTTGGATGCCAAAGATGAATCATTTCTATAGGCGGTTCATCCGCGAAGGCAATCGGTTCAAACAGTTTTAGTTTATCAAAAAACATTTGATCTTCTGGACCATATCCCCAACAATAGTTTGGATCATGTCCTCCTACATCCAAATAACGACTTCTCTTCAAATACAAAGATCCGCCTGGAGCACCTGGAGATTTTGGGAAAAACATTTCATCTAACAATGGCTCATCCGCAAGAGATGTATTATTCCGAAAATACTCTCCTGTTTGAGGAGTTGTATTCAGAAGACACCGATGTGTATAGGGTTGTAGAAACTGTGTTTTGGCTCTTCTCACATTTGCATCAATCCGATTCCAAAAATCTTTCGGAACAAGGACATCATTATCATGAAACAGATACCATTCTGCAGGACTGGTATATAGAAAGGCTTTGTCATATGCAAGCGCTTTATTGAACTGTCCAATCGGTAAGGTCGGATCTCGTGGATCTAGAAACATCCACAAATATTCACAGCCAAACTCTTCCGCAATAGGCTGTAATTCCAAATATGGCCCATGCTCCACAAGACAAATGACAGGTCTGTATCCTTCTACAGGTGGATCAATCTGCTGGAGCCGCTTCAAAGTAGGGATCAGATTTTCTTTTCGTCCTAGACAGGGAATAATGATTTTCCGTGGAGGAAGTGTTTTTGTTTCTATATAGCGCTTTCTAGAGTTTGCTGTTTGTTCACAGTGTTTGTCAAAATACAGTTGATACAGTTTATAAAGAAGTGACTCCAAATCCCCATCCTCCTTTGTATAATCAACAATCACATCATGTGGATGGGTTCCTGGAAGTGGATCCTCAGGTTTCACAAATGTAAGTGGACAAACTGTAAATGGAAACGTAGGAACTTCTTCTTTTGTTCTCACAAAAAATGCTGTAGGATGAATGCCCACATGCTTGTGGGGCAAAGTCAGCAGAGTTTCTAATGTATTCCCACTAATAATATCAAGATATCTTTGGGACATTAGATATTTATTCTCATTTCCGTTTAGACTCCGTAATTAGTGACTCGTTGTTCATTGTCTGAATAAGACTCTCGTTGAATCCCTAACTTTGGATGAAAAATAAACCATTTGTTGTTTGGTTGAAGTTTTTTCCAATAAATATCATTGCAATATTCATGTTTTCTTTCTTTATGTTGAACCCACCAGTTTTGTAAGAGAACAGTGGATTCTTCTAGACAAGCAATCAGTTTGGGAGCAAACTCTCTTGTGATTAAAAAGCCAGAGGCAGTTTGCCCATCCAACACTTTATGAAGAAAAAAACAAGAAGTTGTTTCTTCTTTAAAGATCTTTCCCGCCAACATAATGAGATCAAAGTCTATTTTTTGTTCAAAGGGAAGTTTTAGGAGAAAATGACAGAAATCTTTGTTCAATGTAAACTGAAAATCATCTTCAAATATCATACAATAAGGTTCTCCAGATTCATAAAATGTCTGTAATGCCTTCAAATGACTCAGGCCACATCCTAAAATACCAAATCCCTCGGTATAAATCCCTGAAATACGTTCAATCCGAGATTCTTCAAAGCCCATCTTTTTTATTTCTCCTAAAAACTGATCTCTCCTATCTTTTCTGTGATCCAGATTAATATAATAGATTTTACAGTTCATTTTCTGACAGTATAAAGATTCTATTGTTTAGATGTCAAGATGGAGATTGTTATTCCTGTCAGAAAAGGGGGATTAGGAAATCAGATGTTTCAAGTCACAGCAGCCTTGATTGTTGCGAAGGAAACAGGAAAAGAAGTTATTTTGCCAAGGGAGCAGCCTCATATTCATAACCCTCTACAACTCCAGTATGAACAATCAGTTTTCAAATCCATATCCAATCAGTTAGCCATATATATAGATGATCTTTCTCTTCAAACTCTCAAACAAAATGGATTTTGGTGCTATCCTGGAGAACCAGGATTTGAATCTTGGTCTCCTTCTGTTCCCAAAGGCCCAGTGATTCTTCATGGATATTTTCAGCATTACCCTACTATACAACATCATGAATCCTATATTCGTGAGTTTTTCCGGACAAATCTAGATTGCAAGGAAGGAGACTCTACAAAAGTTGGAGTTCATATAAGAAGAGGAGATTATTTGAAGTTTTCTGACATTCATCCTGTGCAAAATATTTCTTATTATGAGCAAGCCATGAAGAAGTTTCCATCAGGAAAACAGTTTGTTATTTTCTCCGATGATATTGCTTGGTGCAAAGAGCAAACACTTTTCCAACAAGCAAACTGTAGTATTTGTGAAACAACAAATGAAATAGAATGTCTCAAAGAAATGATTTCCTGTGAGGGAGGATTCGTTTGTGGAAATTCCACATACTCTTGGTGGGCTGCTTTTTTAGGATCTTACAGAAAAAGAAATCCTGTGATTGTTCCAAAAAAATGGTTCAAGGATGAAACTCCAGCACTTTTTCCTCCCGAATGGATTCTACTCTAGGAGCGACTTCTCCACTGGATTCCACAGACATCGCAAATGTAAATAAACTTCATGTTTGCATTATCATACTTGATAATAATAACATTGCGTTTTTCATTGGCTGTATTTGTGCGGCAAGGAGGGTGTTCAATCACGTTTCCCTCCGCATCTTTCTCTTGATATCCTGTTGTATTGGGACAAGGAAGCGTAGAAACATGAGGAAGAGTTGGATCTTGCCGGGTATATTCATTCAGGAGAATCTTATACCCTTCACTAGATCGTTCTTGAACAATCGTTTCCATGACAAGACCCCCTTCTGTATCCTTCTCGCTATACCCGCATGTGCGACAAACACGAAGAAGATCCTTCTGCTTCGTATCCAAATAGAGATAGTTTTCACAGTTTGGACAGAATTTCATTTGACAGTTTCTACTCAGCCATCGTATTCAAATTTTAGGCACTTGATTCTATCCAATCTGTTTCTTTCCGAATGGTTTTCCAATAGGATCGGCAACTCATTCCATACACGAGATTGTTCCATAACATTTCAGGATATTCCGAGCGTTGAAGGATCTTCTTTCGTAGAATCTCCTTTAAAGCAGGAAGTCTTTCTTTGACAATCTCTAGAAACGGTGACCACTCATGAGATTCAGGGGTTTGTTCAAATCGTTGAATCGTTTTCACCATTAGTTTCACAATATTATGCTCCACAACATCTGCATATTGTTTATGACGTGAATCTAATAGACTCCCCTTTTCATAACAGGGTTCATGAGAAAGAGGGTTTTTATCTAGAAGCCCTTGAATGCTCAGTAAAACAGAAGAAAGACTTTGTGTTCCAGACCAGGAAGGACCTGAATATGTTCCAAGAATAGACAAACAAACTTTTCCATCCACATACAGATTTGGGTGAAACCGTGTTCGTCCATCCGTTGTTAGAAACAATACTTTGGGAGGTGAAAAAGGATAATCTGTAGGAAACGAAACAGAAAAGAGCAGAAGACAACCCTCGTAAGGTGTGTTTTCTGGTCCTTCAATCAACGCAAATCCCTTTGTCATATCGGTTTCATTCATAGAATACCAGATTTTTTGTTCTTTCATTAAAGGATCGGCAATCCGTTCAATATCCTTCAAGAGTCTGCGTGTTGCTTGTGGAGCAGCCATACTCTTCTGTCCATGATTTCCTCATGACTTTAGACTGCGTAAAAATCCTAAAAATTGAGTAGGGGGAGCCCATAGAAAATGTCAAGTGAAAAAATGGCAGCGTTGGAAAACTTTGCGAAACACGAACTCTTCCACTTCCTCCATGATCATCCATGTTCTAAAGGCAAGGACGCCACTCTGACAGGTATGGGTGACTTGACTGGAAAATGGCATATTCCTGATGAAGAGTATCCCAAGTTGATTGATCTCCTGAATGACTATTTGTTTGTTCAACGGAACCGACCTCTTGGATTTGTAGAACAACCCAAAGCGGAGGGTGCAAAACCTTTACTGATTGATTTGGACTTCCATTATCCAAAGGAGAAGGCGCTCGTCCGTGTCTTTACGGAAGATCAGATCAAGACCTTTTGTAATGAAATCATGAAAGCCTACAATCATTTCTTTGACATGAGTCAATACAAAGATACGAATATTCGCTTCTTTGTAACGCTCAGACCGCAGCCTTATGGCGATAAAGACAAGATCAAGGACGGTATTCATATCGTCAGCCCTGAAGCAACTCTCACAAATGACAAGTGGAATGCGATTCGCAACCACCTTCTAGAAAAGAATGTGGTTCGGAATGTGTTTGGAGAGACAGGGTATGTGAACAAAGATGACGATGTCTATGACAAGGCGATGGGTCGCAAGCAAGGCTGGATGTTTTATGGAGCCAGCAAACCCTCTATTCCTGCCTATCAACTGTCAAATGTTCTGACCTATGATGCGGAGAGTCATACATGGGATGAGGAGCCCACGGAAATCTATTCTTCCAAGGAACTCCTCAGCCTGATGAGTGTCCGCTACAACATAGAAGAGGACATTAATCGTATTCGGCCCGAAAGAGACGAAGAGTTTCGTCGTCTTGTTAATCCAACACCTGTGCAGGAAGTTCCAAATGAACAGGTGATTGATAGGGCAGCCGCATTGACTGCTTTGAACTCCCCCATTCTCACCAGTCTTGCACAACTTCTTCCACAATCAGAAGATGATTTGAATGTTCTAAAATCAATCGTTCTGGAATGCCTTTCTGAGGAGAGGGCTGATAACCGTGACAGTTGGATTCGTGTTGGTTGGTGTCTACACAATATTGCTCCAACAGATGACATGTTTGATCTTTGGATGGACTTCAGTAAGAAGTCTCCCAAGTTCCGAAGCAATGATATCTCGCAACTGCGTCGTGATTGGCATCATGGTATGCGCAAGGAGGGTGATGGTGCCCGTCTAGGCATCCGCAGTCTCTATAAATGGGCTCGTGATGACAATCTGGAACGGTATAAGCAGATTATTGACGCTGATACTTGTGAGTATGTGATTCGTCAGACAGATGCGACTCACTATCACATTGCCAGACTCATGGGCAAAATGTTTGGTTCTGTCTATATTGCCTCCATTGATGCTCGTAGCACAGAGTGGTATCATTATGATGAGTTCCTCAATATGTGGCGGCATATGAATCAAGGCATGGAACTCAAGAAGAAGATTTGTCTAGATGTGGCCAATCAGATCCAGTCAGCAGCAGACAAAGTGGGTGCTCGGTTTGCTATGACTACAAACGCAGGGGACAAAGAAAACCATGCGAATAAAATGAAACAACTTCATGATATGCAAGTGAAACTCTACAACAGTGGCTTCAATGACTCTGTGATGAAGATGTGTTCTACGTTGTTCTATGAAGAAGATTTCCTCAACAAGTTGAACATCAATCCTTATCTCTTTGGATGTGGAAATGGAATTCTAGAACTCCGACACAAGGCGCCTCATGACCAACGAGAACATGTAATCTTCCGCCAAGGACGACCTGAAGATTACGTAAGTTTCCTGGCGGGACGAAATCACCCTGAAACCGAGGCTATCCAGTATCACCCCTATAGCGAGTATGTGAAAGCCAAGGATCCTCGCCTAGATGAAATCCAGGATTTCTTCCAGAAACTCTTTCCCAAAGAAGATCTGCGGAAGCACGTGTTGAAACTCCTGGCTTCCTGTCTGGAAGGTAACAACCGTGAACAGTTGTATTACTTCTTTATTGGTGTAGGATCCAACGGCAAATCCAAGTTGATTACACTCATGAAACTTGTCTTTGGTGATTATCAGACGTCTCTTCAAGCGACTGTCTTTACTCGCAAGAGGCCTGAGTCTGGAGCCGCAAATCCTGATATTATGGCAATCAAGTGCCGTCGTTTCATCTACTCACAAGAGCCTGATCACAATGAGGCACTGAATACCAGTCGCATGAAGCAGATGTCAGGTGAAGATATGATTGAAGCAAGAGCCATGTATAAGGATCAAGACAAGTTCAAGGTCATGGGCAAGATGTTTATGATGTGCAACCGTCTGCCACCGATTGAGACGCATGACAACGGCACTTGGCGCCGCATTCGTGTGATTCCGTTTGAGAGTCGCTTTGAGGAGCCCGATCACCCAGATCTGCTTGCCAAGAGACCTGGTGTATATCCCCGAGACAACAGTCTTGATGAGAAGTTGATGAGTTGGCGTGAACCCTTCTTGAGTTATCTGGTCCATCTCTACGAGACTGAGTATATCCCGAATGGTCTCCAGCCTGAGCCTGCTGTCATCAAGCAGGAGTCAGAGAAATACAAGGCTGATTATGACAGTTTTGCCAAGTTCCGCATTGATCGTATCCGTGAACGCAAGGATGGGTATAATGAACTGGCAAACGAACATGTCAGCATCAAGGAAATCATCAAGTGCTACAAGCGCTGGTCAGATACAATGGGCATTCGCCGTATGGAGATGAAGGAGTTGGAGCACCGATGTGAAGATGCCTTTGGTGATTCCAAGGGCAAGAAGATCTATCACCACATTCGCGTCTTCGAAGATGACGGCGATGTGGAGGAGTTTGATAAGCAACATGCAGAAAACCAACAAGAAGATTAAGCATATCGTATAATGAGGGCAAAAAGAATGAGGAGAAGAACAAAGCCTCCAATCAATATTTTTCCTGGGGATGCTGGAAACGTGAGAGCCAAAGCAACCACAAAGAGCAAATAACTCAAGAAGAAGAAAAAGAAGAGAAAGTCTTGAATAGTGTAGAGTTTGTCTGGAACAAAGGGATCAGGCATCACAGCTTTACGATCCAAAAACTCTCTATCAAAGGTCGCAGCACTCTGATCCAAATCTTTTTGTTTGGCTTCCAAGGTTCCTTTTCTTTCATTCAGTTTGTCCACTGCGGCAATCAAATCTTGTGTTCCTCTTGTATTCCGAACAGAGTTCTCCACCAAGATTTGACGTTGTTGAATGCCATCACTCAGACGACTATACCGATCTTTCCAATCTGACAAGGTTGTCATTTCTACCTCAGAGGATCAAAATAGTTAGACTCTACTCATTCACAGGAGCAGGTCTGCTCGTCTCAAATCCCTCTGCTGGAGGACAGATAGAACCGGGACCTGATCCCTGTGGCACTGACTTCTTATTAAACACTCTGCGATTCCAGAAACGTTGATCACGACTCTTGGCTGTGTAAATCGCTCGCACAACCAAGACAAGAATGACAACAATCAGCAAAATGCCACACAGAAGCCCTAAAAGGGCATTTCCAAAGAGTCCCATCTTGTTCAAATACACCAAGATTGCGGAGATTACCAAACTAAGGAACAACAGTTGAAAGACAAACAGTGTATCCATCTTGTTTTCATAACTCCATTGATTAATCTCATATTGGCGAGTCGCCAAATCATTGTTGTATTTTGTAGTAGCAATCGCCGACTTGTTTTGACTATCAAAGGCTCCACCCATTTCTTTCAAATCTTGGTTGCGTTGCTGATAAAACAAGAGTGAGGTTTGAATCGCATTGTTCCTTTGTGCATCTGTATGCATTTTTGTAAAGGTGCCCTCTCGCTCCGCCAAAATATTGTTTAATAACTCATTCTTTTGTGATTTAAAATAAGTATCTTTCTGCTCGGGCGTCATTTCACGCAAAGCAGAACTGTACTGAACATCCTGGACAAGCCGGGTAAGGTTATTTACACTTTCAATGTTGCCCATCTTCTATACAAGCGGAAGAATCTACGAACGGGCAACATAAAACAAAAGACCCAAGGCCACCAGATTCAAAAATCCATACAGAGACAAAAGATTCACAGCCGATTGATTCTTCTCCTCTGTAAAATCCACCATCCGTTTCCGGAGTTCTGTGATGGAATCTTCCTTTCGCAAAATCTCATTCTGTCTCTGAAGTCTTGTATAGACATCTTTGATATTTTCATTCAGCATATTGATGGTCAGATTTTGATCTCTCATTTCGGAGGAGCGTTTGACTGCAATGGCATTGGTCAGTTGAATCATGTCATTTAACTTGATATTCAGATTCTTCGCATTTGTGCTTTTG
>JACCDP010384580.1_pt1 | contig 50257 bp, 37 predicted proteins | sample 7445841 | NCBI WGS metagenome assembly JACCDP01 (sample SAMN15323441, study PRJNA562643) | freshwater metagenome | isolation source: river surface water | place: USA:Blue River Watershed | collected 2017-08-17
CCTTGTCACTTGTCCCTCTTTCAATATATACTTCGCCCTCTCTTTGGGATCAGGATGGGTGCTGATCCAAGTCAAAGGAACAGCTCCTTCATTCTCTTTTCCTAAACGATAGAGAAAATCAGCAAAGGCTTTCACATCCAGCTTGGCATTTTTAAGATACTCAACCGCTTTCAAGTCGGCATCCTTTTCCAATGAACGGTCATAGGCTGAGGAGGTAAGCAAGCCCAATATTTCCTTGACTACTTCGCCTCCTGCATCGCCGGTAGTGATGCTGATGAGGATCGAATAACCGATCTGCTTCACCAATTTTTTCATCACATGCTTGAGCTCCATGTGCGCAATCTCATGCGCCAATACACCTGCGATCTCATCATTGCTCTTTGATTCCTTGATCAAGCCGGTATACACCACCATATGGTGATCAGGCAAGGCAAAGGCATTGACCTCTGCATCTTCCATCAGGTGCAATTTGATTTCGTCTCTGTTGAGACCATTGCCCTTGCATATGGCATTGAGCACAGAATCCAGTTTTTTATACTCGGGTCCTGATTCGATAGACTTCTTTTCCATGTCTGACCAGACCATATCCCCCAATTGCTTTTCCAGTGCATCGGTCACTTTTTCCACCCGGAACAATTTCATCCAATTCACCTGACTAAGGCCATAAAATATGCCGGCAAAAATCAGGATCAACAACAGTGCTTGAAACAAACTCTTTTTCATATCAGGATTTACAGATAAGGTTTGTCAAAGGACCATAGAACCACCAGGAAATATGTTCTCCTTTTCGGGTGTTGATGGCCGTATAAATGGTAAGGACCAGCTCTCCAATATTGAAACACAGAACCGTTGCGATATAGGCAATATAAGGATTGCTGATCTCCACATCTTCCCTGAACAGGACAGACAGGGTCCACCAGAATCCAACAGTATTGACAAGAAACAAGCTGAACTGGGAGAGCAGTGCCTGTGTACAATGCCAGCGAACAAAATAAGTACTCCTTCGATTGGCCAGAAAAAAAACAAAAGTTGCCAGCAGGTTGATGATGGGCAAGGGGAATCCCACCATCACAACAACCAATGACATGATGTATCCATTGGAGGCTTTCTCCAACTCCTGTTCGTCAGGAACATAAGAAAAGTTCTGTTCTTTCATACCCCTTTGTAAATATTCCAGCACCAGTTCAACAATACCATGATCACCAATGGCCAGGCCACGATTTTTCGTTGTAAGTGGGATGCCATGGTCTGGTAAACCATCAGCAGGGTTCTTTGTTTCCTGACCACATCATGTAACATCCAAAAGGGTACAATCAGGAGTCCAGCAAAAATCAAAAAACCAAAAGGATTCCACAACCAGGCTGCCACAAGATCCCCCTGCAACAAGGATAAGATGGAACGGGTGGATCCACAAGAGGGACAAGGAATACCCGTGGTCCTCTTCAGGATACAGACGGTTCCAACATGAGTTGACCAGCTTTTATCTATGTGCAAATAGAGCCAGGTATATCCAGCCACACAAAAAACAGTCATCAACCCATACAACCTGCGTGCACTGGAAAACATCAATACAGAAACTGTTGCAGTTTGATGAAATTCTTCTCTCTGGTAGCACCCATGATCAGGAACCAATCCACCAACGCCCATATTCCCAAGCCACCACAGGTAAGCAGTTTGCCAATACCCAATCCGGTATCACCGATCAGAAAACGATCGATACCCAATCCTCCGGCCAATATGGATACGATAATACTGGTGGTAGGATCCTTGAATTGCAGGGTTTGGATGACAGACCATTTGGAATCATCCAGACTAAGCAAACGCTCTCTGATCTGTATCAATTGATTGCTTTCGAAAAATTTCCCATTGCTGAGAATGAACATGTCTACTTTGTTGTTGTCCATTTTTAGATGTTGTTTGGGGGGTTCTTAAACTCTCGTCAATTTCACAGGCATGGTCTTGTTGGCGTTCCACTGACAAACATAAATGCTTTCATCTTCGTCGATGCAAACATCATGGCCATGGTTGAAAACCTTTGACTCATCCTGGAAAGTGGACTGCAAGATACCATTTTGATAGATGGGTGCGGTGCCGCCAGGACTGGAAATGACTTTATTTTTTCCATCCAAAATGGTCAGGAATCCGGTATTGGCATTGCGCTTGCCTTCCTTGTCCTTCGACCAGCAAACACCTGCATACAATTTATCGCCATGGATAACCGGACGGCATACATACATACCAGGCAGATCGATCTTTCGAAGGTACTTTCCATCCAATGTGTAGATCTTGAAACAGCATTCATCCCTGGAAGTACAGATCAACACTGGATTGTTCTTATCCCTTGTATCCACGACCACACCGTGTGCATTCTTCAGATTGTGCTCTGGATTTTCGTTGTTGCGTCCCCCAAACTTCCTAATGAACCTGCCCCTGCTATCGAACTGCAGGATATAATCGGAACCATATCCATCGGCTACATAAATATCTCCGTTGGGCGCAACCGCCGTTTCTGTTGGAAAATACTTGTCCTCATCTTTATAAACACCAATGGTATGCGGTTGTGCCAATGAAAAGATAATCCTACCCTTAAGATCGGTCTTCACCACATTGCCGTGCTGCGACTTTCCCTTGCCGGAAGCATCGCTGTAAAAACCATTGTCCACGATCAGCAAAAAATCCTCATCATTTTCCTTGCTGATGGTCAGTCCATGACCCGCTGGAAAGGAATGACCCCATGTATCCAGCAATTGTCCGGATTTATCAAAGACCATGATATTGTTGTGCACATCATCACCCACCATATAAAGCCTGCCCTTGCTGTCCTGCACCATCTCATGGCAGTTGATCACAGGATTCATGGAGGGATTGACCTTGGCCCAGGCCTTGTCGACCTTGTATTGCAGGCCATTGTGTCCAATCACCAACTCAGATGGCTGTGTGTTTTTGCCGATGATGTTCATGGAGAAAGTTTTGGTGGCGATCAATCCTGCTGTAGTCAGGGTAGAAGCCTTGATGAAGTTGCGTCTTGATTTCATCCTTGAATATAAGAAAAAAACAAAAACTTCATATTGCCTACATTTGAAAGATGAAGCAATGGATTGACCTGAACTGTGACATGGGTGAAGGCTATGACAGTGATGCACGGATCATGCCCTTTATCAGTTCAGCCAATATTGCCTGCGGTTACCATGCAGGAGATGAAAATACCATGATCCGAACCATCAGCCTGGCCAGAAAACAGGGAGTGGTCATTGGTGCGCATCCTTCTTATCCCGACAGGGAAAATTTTGGCAGAAAACAAATGTCTCTATCGGCTGATGAAGTGTATCAACTGGTAACCGATCAGTTGCGCATCCTCCATGACATTGCATCCGACATGGGCATGCCCCTTCATCATGTAAAACCCCATGGAGCGCTTTACAACACTGCTGCTTCCGATTCGGCTATTGCAACGGCCATTGCCCATGCAGTAGCAGATTTCGATGCAAGGATGATCCTCTATGGATTGGCCAACAGTGCATCAGGACCGGCAGCCCAAAAATTGGGATTGAAATTTTGGAATGAGGCTTTCGCCGACAGAACCTATACCGATGAAGGATTGCTGACACCCAGAAGCGAAACAGGAGCGCTGATCGAAAACGATGAAGCAGCCATCGCACAGGTTTGGCAGATGCTTGAAGCAGGAACGGTCTTGTCCACCAACGGAAATGCCGTTATCCTTGAGCCCGATACAATCTGCATCCATGGTGACGGTGCGCATGCCGTTGCATTCGCCCAAAAAATACATGCATCATTGCAAGAAAAAGGGATCCTGATCAAAGCCGTATGATGAAAAAAAATATCCGCCATTACCTTGCCCATTCCCCCATCGTGGCGGCCGCCTTTTTGATGGCAACCTCTGCCATTGGTCCAGGTTTTCTCACCCAGACCGCTGTCTTTACCCAATCCTTACTGGCCAGCTTCGGTTTTGTGATCCTGGTCTCCATCCTGCTCGACATCGCCATCCAGCTGAACATCTGGCGGGTCCTCTGTGCCAGCGGATTGAGGGCGCAGGCATTGGCCAACCAATTGGTACCGGGTGCAGGATACCTGCTGACAGGCCTGGTAGTGGCTGGAGGACTTGCCTTCAATACAGGCAATCTCGCGGGAGCAGGACTGGGATTGAATGTGCTGACAGGCTTGGATGCTGAAATCGGTGCCATCATCAGTGCCATCATTGCCATTGTGATCTTTGTGAAAAAATCTTCGCTGAAGTGGATGGACATTTTTGCCAAAGTATTGGGCATCATCATGATCGTCCTAACCCTATTTGTTGTCTTCACCTCAGCTCCTCCCATGAAAGAAGCGCTTGTAAAAAGCTTCCTTCCTGAAAAGATCGACATGATGGCCATCATCACCTTGGTGGGGGGTACGGTGGGTGGATACATCAGTTTTGCCGGGGCACACCGACTGATCGATGCGGGACTGACCGGAAGCGATCATACAAAAGAAGTAAGCAGGTCGGCAGTATCCGCCATCGTCATTGCATCGCTGATGCGCATTTTGCTTTTCCTGGCCGCACTGGGTGTAATGGCAAAAGGATTGTCGCTCGACAGCAGCAACCCTGCTGCCTCTGTCTTCCAGCTGGCAGCAGGAAATATCGGCTACAGGATTTTTGGCATCATCATGTGGAGCGCTGCCATCACCTCCGTTGTGGGTTCGGCCTATACCTCCATTTCCTTCTTCCGATCCTTTCATCCGCAATTTGAAAAGAATGAAAAAGGAATGCTGGTGGGATTCGTATTGATCGCTCTTATCGTTTTCATCACAGTTGGCAAACCAGTGAAAACACTGGTGATAGTGGGAGCATTGAATGGATTCATCCTGCCCATCGCATTGGCGCTGATCCTGCTCGCATCCTCACAAAAAAGAATCATCGGTGAATACCTTCATCCTCTATCATTGAAGATCATAGGCTGGATCGCCTTGCTGGCAACCCTTTATTTGAGCATCAAAAGTTTGTCGGATCTGTTTTGAGTAAAAACTAGCTGAAGAGATATTCCACATCCTCACGGGTGAGTGTTTTCACAAAGCCATCATCATCGGCCACCAGGTCTCTGGCCAGTGACCTTTTCTTTTCCTGCAACTGAAGAATCTTGTCTTCGATCGTATCCTTGCAGATCATGCGATAGGCAAAAATGTTTTTGGTTTGTCCGATGCGATGGGTCCGGTCGATCGCTTGTTGTTCTACCGCTGGATTCCACCAGGGATCTACGATGTACACATAATCGGCAGCCGTCAGGTTGAGACCCACACCACCCGCCTTGAGGGAGATCAGGAAAACACGCACCTCATCGTCTTTCTGGAAACTTTGTATCGCCCTTTCGCGTTCGGTTGCGGTAGTGCTGCCATCAAAATATTCAAACTTTACACCGAGTTCTGTCAGCTTGCCCCTGATCAAGGCCAGCATGCCCAGGAACTGAGAGAAGATCAGCGCCTTGTGGTTGCCGATATTTTCTGTGATCTCCCTTCCGAGTTCTTCCAGCTTTACCGAAACGTTCGGAAGCGGCTCTTTTTCATTCATGATGGCGGGTGAGTCACAGATCTGTCGCAGCTTCATCAATCCCTGCAAGATGGTCAATTGAGATTTATCGATTCCCTGTTCCTTGATCACACCCAATATCTTGTCGCGGTAATCATTGCGATAGGCATCATAAATATTCCGCTGCTCTTCCTCCATTTCACAGAAGAGAATGGTCTCGGTTTTTTCAGGAAGGTCTTTCGCTACCTGCTCTTTTGTTCTGCGCAGGATGAAAGGGAACAACAATTTCTTGAGATGCTCTTTGTGTTCTTTTTCTCCAAACTTATCGATTGGTGTTGCAAACTCATTGCGGAAATATTCAATGCTGCCCAACATTCCAGGATTCAGGAAGTTCATCTGGGCATAAATATCAAACGTATTGTTCTGCAGGGGGGTACCACTCATGCACAACCTGTTTTTCGCATTCAACAGACAAGCAGCCTTGGTAACCTTGCTCTGTGGATTTTTGATGGCCTGCGATTCATCCAGCACAACATAATCAAATTCAGTTTCGAGCATGAACTTGATATCACTGCGAAGCGTACCATAGGTGGTGATCACCACATCATGCTCCTCAAATATTTTCTTGTCCCTTATCCGCTCCCCGCCATGATGGATCTTATAACTTACTTTGGGTGTGAACTTCCTGATCTCGTTCTCCCAGTTGAACATGAGGGTAGTAGGACAAATCACCAGGGCCGTCATCTTCTCATTGTTCTCCTTGAAACGCTGGATAAAGGAAAGTGCCTGCACCGTTTTACCAAGACCCATGTCATCTGCCAATATACCGCCCCATCCTACTTCATTCAGGTAATTGAGCCAGTGATACCCGGCCACCTGATAGGGGCGAAGGATGTGCGAAAGGGCAGACGGAGGATCCACTTCATTGATCCTGTTGAAAGAACGAAGGCGGTCATATTTTTCTTCCAACCTGATCATCACCTCTGTTTCATCAATGCCATTGTAAAGCTCATCGATGATGCTCAGGTGATACTTGGAAAGTTTGAGCTGGTCTTTGCTTCCTTCCCCAACACGGAAGAGAAGCGAATATTTTTTAAGCCACTCATCCGGAAGAATACCCAATGTTCCATCATTCAACTGAACAAACTGTTGTTTGTTGGATAGCGCCCTTTTGATCTCTTCGATGGTAACTTTTTGTTCACCAAAGACGATGTCCACTTTGGCATCAAACCAATCGACACCATTGCTGATATGGATTCTGGTCTGGGGCTTGGCTGTATTGAATCGGTAGTTTTTCAACACTTCAAATCCCACAACAGGTACATTCACTTCTTTCATCGCATCCACAAACAAAAAGAACCAGTTGTTGCGGAGCACCTCATTTCCTTTGAGTACCAGGTTGAAACTATTCTCTGTTCGAATGAAATTAGAATGCAACGAAAACAACCGCTGCATGAATTCCCCTTCTCTTTGCAAATCCCTTTTGATCATCCTCACCTTTCCGGCTTCAGGGATCAATACAACATCTTTGTCCGTATGCTTGATCTCGTGATCCTGGTATAAAAACTGTGGAACAAAAACGAGGTAATCATTTTTTTCCTGTAGCATCAACCTGGTCTCCGGTTTGCCATCAATGGGCTCACTTACCATGGACTTGTCAAAAGCCACATGATACTTTCTGGAGAAAGGAAGTATCTTTTTTTCCAGAAACTCGGGCCAATCCTTTAAGTCGATGTTTCGATTTCGGATGGGTATGAATTCCATGATGGCTTCCAGGTCTTCCAAATCTTTCCAGGTATGCAAGTTGTTGTTGAACATGGCTACCAAGGGAGATGCCCATTCACTCGCATCAAGATCAATCTCCCATTCATCGATCTGTACGATGGGGATGATCTCAATTTTTTTCTTTACCTGCTTCACCTGCAATGAAGGCTTCATTTTCCCCTTACCAATCCCAATTGGTAACAGGTTGGCGGTGGTAAAAGATTTGCCTGAAGGCAAACGCATGAAAAGACTGCGCTCCAAATTGTCCGAGATCAATTTCGTGATCTTGGGATGAAGATATTCGTCGATCAATTGTGTCGTCTCCGCAGGCAAACCCTCCTCTTCAGAATAGATGATGTTTTCCCATATGCCCGAAAAGGGGGAATTGCGACTAACATATTTATCAATTTCGGTACGCTGTATTTTCCTGACAGCATTCAACAGGTGAATGTCTTCCGATTCCAATTCGGTTGTCATGACATATTTGGAGAGATCAACATGCACTACCTTTCCCAGAAACTCCATTTTTTCTGCATCAAACTCACCAGAAACCAACTCTACATTGAACCCGGGATACTTACCAGCCGTTTCCACAAAAACAATACCCAATCGTTCAGTTGATTCAACCTTTTCAAGGATGGGTGCAGCCTCTTTGACAACTTCTTCTGTCTTGACTGGAGTGTGCTTGCTTTCAACAGGTCCTGATACACGCTTCACATTGGGATCCAGCACACGCAGAAAAGGTTTACCATCTTTGTATGTGAACTCAAACTTGGATTCCCAATCCGGTTCGTTCATGCTGTAGCCATAGATCCCCAGTAACTTGTTCTTTTCTTTGTCCCAATTGCGGATACTGTCAAAATACTGCGACCCATAAGCATTCAACAACTGCAAAAACAGAATCGTCTTGTGCAGACAGAGCGGATGGACTTCTTCGGTACACTTGCAGGAGGTATCAAAATTCCTTTCCTCGTTGCGCTGTACTACGAGAGGAAAGATTTCGCCTTCCAGTTCAAGACTGGCTTCCACACGCTCATCCTTGGCGGTATTGATCGAGGCCTTTGTTTTTCGGAGGATGATCTCTGCCTTTTCAGTTACTTCTGGTGTAGCCAAAAGCCGGATGGTTCGCAGATCAATCTGCTTCATCTTGACCACCGTATGCCGTTGATCGTATTGCACCGTATTGTCACCAATCAGGTTTTTGTCGACCATGTCCTGTAACTGCAACAGGGCAGCCGCTTCATGCCGACAAATATCTCCGAGGTTATAGGGACAGGAACAGCGGAGGGCCAGTGCCCTGGGATCTTTGTACTTCTGCACATGCACCTTGTAGTAGGTACTGTAATTATCGTCTTTGACCCTAAAACTGACGGATCCCATGAGCTCATCACTTTCAATGAACTCTACATAACCAATGGCATGGATTTTCTTGCCCCTGCGGATGACCTCATCGGTTCCATTGTTGTATACGAATTTGAGCAAGTGGGATAATGACATGGTTTGGGCAAAGGTGAATCCGCAAGTTAACCAATATCATCCCTACTTAGAAGGAAAAAGGAAAGAAAGTAATGAACAGTTTATGACACAGATAAACTGAAACTTATTTCTTATCTTCAGTGATTTTCTTCGTCAGTGTGAATCTCTTGTGACACTGCTGCCGGAGCATCCCCTGAGAAAATCCATGTCTGCTCCCAAATGCGCCTGCTCAACATGTTGCTGGTACAATTGAACATAGCCCCTGTTGGCTGTGGGATGATTTGCCTTCCAAGCTGCTCTTCTTTTTGAAAGTTCCTCTTCCTCTACCAGCAATTGCAAGGTTCTTTTCTCCACATCCAAAGCGATCAGATCCCCATCTTTCACCAAGGCCAAGTTGCCTCCCTTGGCAGCCTCTGGTGAAACGTGCAAGACGACCGTTCCAAAACCAGTACCGCTCATGCGACCATCAGAGATTCGCAGCATGTCTTTTACTCCTTTTTCGAGGAGTTTTTTGGGAGGACTCATATTGCCTACTTCCGGCATGCCGGGGTAACCAATGGGGCCTACGTTCTTGAGCACCATCACGGATGTTTCGTCAATATCAAGATTGGGGTCATCCACCCGGGCATGATAGTCTTCTATGTTTTCAAAAACCACTGCACGGCCTGTATGCCGCATCAGATGGGGGCTCGCAGCACTGGGCTTGATGACGGCACCATCCTCACAGAGATTTCCTTTCAGTACAGCCAATCCCGTTTCGGTTTTGAAGGGCTTGGATAGATCGGCAATCACATCTTCATTATAAGATTCTGCTGAACGATAATTTTCCTTGACCGTTTTTCCGTTGGCCGTGATGATTTCATTGTGCAAGCGATCTCCCAACACCTTCATCACAACGGGAAGTCCCCCTGCATAATAGAAGTCTTCCATGAAATACTTTCCGGAGGGTTGCAGATTGGCCAATAAGGGTATGCCAGCAGAATTGCGGTGAAAATCCTCCAGCTCCAATGGAATGCCCACCCTGCCCGCAATGGCCAACAGGTGCAAAACGAAATTGGTAGATCCTCCGATGGCAGCATTGACGCGGATCGCATTCTCAAAAGCTTTTTTGGTGAGGATATCCGAGGGCTTCAGGTCTTCCTTCACCATCTCCACAATGCGTTGTCCGGAATACTGCGCCAATACTTTTCTTCTGCTATCTGCTGCAGGAATGGCTGCATTGGTGGGCAGGGTCAATCCCAAGGATTCCACCATACAAGCCATGGTAGAGGCTGTTCCCATCACGGCACAATGTCCTGCACTGCGGCACATGCAGGCTTCGGCCACAGTCAGCTGTTCCTGTGTCATCTCGCCGTTTCGAACCGCATCATTGAAACGCCATATATCCGATGTGCCGATGCTTTTGCCTTCATATCTTCCTGTCAGCATGGGACCACCGGAAACAACGATGGTGGGAATGTTTACGCTGCAAGCCCCCATCACGAGAGAAGGGGTGGTTTTGTCACAACCGCAAAGCAACACAACCCCATCCATGGGATTGGCGCGGATCGATTCTTCCACATCCATGCTGGCGAGGTTGCGGTAGAGCATGGCTGTTGGTTTGATCAGGGTCTCTCCGAGACTCATCACCGGAAACTCAACAGGGAAACCGCCTGCAGCGATGATGCCTTTCTTCACCGATTCAGCCAGTTCCCGGAAATGTCCGTTGCAGGGAGTCAGTTCACTCCAGGTATTGCAAATGCCGATGACCGGTTTGCCACGGAACTCTTCATCTGGTATGCCCTGGTTCTTCATCCAGGCACGATAAATGAATCCATCCTTACCGGTACGACCGAACCAACCTTGGCTTCTCAATCCTGATTTTTCCATCGGAGAAAATTTTCTCCAATTTAATGATTAAGCCTGAGTATTACTCCAATCCAAAGAGAGGGAAAACAAAAAATGAAACTAGGCAATAACGAGTCTGTCGCCCTTGAAAATGGGCAGAACATTTGCGCCGTCTGCGCTAAGACAATAGCGGATGTCTTTTTCCAAACCATATTTCATGAGCCGGTGGTAATGCGTGGCACCTCTTCTTTCCATGAAACCGAAGCGGTCTTCTCCTGCTTCCAGGTAAATGCTCTCAGCCATTTTGGAAGCATCACAATGGATGGTAAAATGATCCTTGATGCGGTTGATAACGGCACCTGCAAAAAGCGTGTCTTCCAAGTTGACCCTGTCTTTCCAAGCAGAACATCCCAGCAACACATCCTTGCCGGATGCCAGCAGGTATTCACAAACAGCGGAAAGATTGGGGAAGGAACCGGTGATGATTTCTGGGGCACCGCGATCCAGTGCCATGTGCAACAACTTGGTGCCATTGGTGGTGGTCAACACCAGTATTTTATCCTCGATAAATGCTCTGGGATATTCAAAAGGGGAATTGCCATAGGTAAGTCCATCCGCAACCTTCCCATCCCGCTCACCGGCCGTGATGCCACCCACCTCTTCGCCAATCTCAATACAGCGGGGAACGGAAGCGACAGGGATGACACAGGATGCACCATTGTACAAAGCCGTTGCAATGGTGGAAGTGGCACGCAGCACATCAATGATCACTACCACACTGTTGCTTAGATCGTAGATATCAATCAGGGCGGGAGACAAACAAGTATAAAGACTTCTCTGTGTATCGCTCATGGAAAACTATTTGACAAATGGCAGTTGAACCACAACAGCCTTGATGGCCTTGTCTCGAATGTCAATGTAAATTTCACTTCCAACAGCAGCGTGTTCTGTTAGCACATATCCCATGCCAATGCCTTTGTTGAGGGTGGGGGACTGGGTTCCGGAGGTAACGGTTCCGATGAAATTACCTTCCATATCTCGGATCTTGTAATCATGACGGGGAATACCACGATCGATCATTTCGAAACCGACCAGCTTTTTTTCAACGCCAATCTCTTTTTGCTTTTTTAAAAAGGCAGAAGAAGTAAAATCCTTGGTGAACTTGGTGATCCAACCCAGGCCTGCTTCAAAGGGGGTTGAGTAATCATCGATGTCATTGCCATAGAGACAATACCCTTTTTCCAAACGAAGCGTATCCCTGGCACCGAGTCCGACAGGCTTGATGCCGGCAGAAGCTCCGGCTGCAAAAATGGCGTCCCATATTTTTTGGGCATTGTCGCCCTCATTTTCAAAATAGATCTCCACGCCTCCCGCACCGGTATAGCCGGTTGCACTCACCAATACATTATCCACGCCTGCAAACTTACCCTTTACAAAGGTGTAATACTTTAGGTTGAGGATGTCCATCTCGGTAAGGGGCTGCAGGATTTGGGTTGCATTCGGACCTTGGATCGCCAGCAAACAGGTTTTGTCCGAAATGTTGTGCATTTCCAGGTTGCCTTCATTGAACTGCTGGATCCAATCCCAGTCCTTTTGGATGTTGGAGGCATTCACCACCAGCATATAGACCTTGTTCTGTTCGATACAATAGACCAGCATATCATCGACGATACCGCCGTTCTCATTGGTGAGACAGCTGTACTGTGCCTGCCCGTTGGAGAGTTTGGCTGCATCATTGGAACCCACTTTCTGGATCAGGGGCAGGGCGCCTTCCCCTTTGAGGATGAACTCACCCATATGACTGACATCAAATACTCCAGCGTTGGTACGCACGGCATGATGTTCATCATTGATGCCGGTATAAGAAATGGGCATGTTGTACCCTGCAAACTCGGCCATCTTGGCGCCCAATGCAAGGTGAATATGGGTAAAAGGAGTTGATTTCATCCTGCAAAGATAATCAACTGTCTATGAATTTACTTTTAGTAAACGCATGGTGCTCAGCAAAAGATTCATACCGATCCGGTATTTCCCATCACCAGCGGGCTCTTCCTCCTCTTCTGTTTCCCTCGGCGTGATTCCTTCTGCCTTTATTTCAATACTAGTATCCTTGTCCGTCATCCTGATCTTCATCTCCTCCACTTTCATGTTTTCCTTCTTGATTTCTTCCCGCAGCTTTCTCTCTATCTCATCCATATCATCCTCATCCGTGATTTGATCCTTGTACTTTTTTTCGATACCGGATTCCTTCATGATGTACCAGACACCGCTTCTCCAGCCGTTTTCGCTGTCCCAATCATCGTCCAACGTAATCGACAAACCTTTTGGCCCGCCTTTAAAGGAATACCAATGAAGATTCTCTGCCTCTCTGTCCACATAGACCTCACGGCCCACCGGTACCTGTATTTCTACAATGACCTGCTGATTCCTGAATTTTTGAGAAGTGGTAATGGGGAATGATGCCGGCAAGGTGAGGATGCTATCTGCCTGATCGATCGCAAAACTGATATCCCCGGCAATGCTTTCTGCTTCTAGCGGTGTGTTGGCACGTGCCCTGCGAACCAGGGTAACATGAAACTGAGAATCCCTGCTGCGCTCCAGTTTTATTTTGATGTTGGATAGCAAAAGGCTGTCTTCATTGGCTGTCAGCATGATCTCATTCCCATTGTTTTGGAATTCATCATCATCACCAAAATTGAGGTCGATTGGATAATATTGTCCCTTTGCATCTTTGAAATTGATCAACAATTTTCCATTGCTGGGCTGCACAAGTGCCACTTCTGTTTTGACAGAACCAGTTCTTCTGAACTGTTTGGAGATGCTTGCCGCCAGCATGGTAACGGAAACCCATCCCATAAACCAGAGCACGCCTAAGGTGATGCCGATCACCGGCGATTTTGTTTTGTGACCGATGATAGAACGAATTATCCATTGGACAATAGCAACGATCGGTACGAGGATGAAAAAGATCAAAGTACCCCAAGCATACCATTGAATAGACTGACTGTTGACAGCAAAGTTTTTTAAGGGCATCAGCACAGTACCCGCACCAATGATACCAAAGGTTGCCCCTATCAAAGCAATCGCAATGATTCCCCCGATGAATAAAAAGAAAACCTTGACAACGCCTACGATAAATCTTACAAAACCACTAATGGAATTTTTAATCGCTGGACCTGCCTCGCCTTCAAATTTCCTGGCAGAATCTTTTGCCTCTTGACCTATTTCAGCGGCTTTGTTGCCAAACTCGTTTTTCCATTTTCCTGCTTTTTCTGAAAGGTTTTCCTTTACATCCTGCATCTCTTCTTTGACCTTGTTCTTGATCGACTCCAGGTCAACTTTTTTGCCTTTCATTTCCAATCGCTCTGAAGCAGTTACAGCCTTTGGAACGACAGCCCATAAAATGACATAGATGAGAAAAAAGGTACCAAAAGGCAAGGTGAATGCACCACTGAAATGTACCCAATTGAAGATATTTTCCAGGGCACCAACGATAAAGGGTAGAGCAAAGATCAGTCGGGGTATCCAAACCTGGATATTGAAATAATGTGCCAGACCGCTGCAGACCCCACCCAAAACTTTCTGTTCCGGATCGCGGTACAATTTTCTGGTCACCACCACAGCATTGAGGTAGCGCTCCGGAAGGAGCACCCACAAAACAACATACAACAACAAACCAAAACCAAAGGATCCTACTGCCAGCAAGGAAAACAGTACCCTGATGATGGTTGTATCGATCTTGAGATAGGCAGCCAATCCACTGCACACACCACCCAGGATCTTTTCATTGGCATTGCGGTACAAAGATTCTTTTGCAGTACCCGGATTATCGGTATTGGAGTAGGATGTATTGGTATAAGCTCTTTCTTTATCTGCTGAACCTGCGAGAGATTCTTCTTCGAATTGTTCTGGCCTGCCTATGCTAACGATGATGGCTTCCACATGGGCTTCGCTGATGAAAGCATTTTCATTGATCTTTAGCTTTTCACTAAAGAGTTCAGCAATCCTGTTTTCGATATCATTGATGATCTCCTCTTTGCCTTCTTCGTTGGCAAAATACTGACGGAGACTTTCGACATATTTTTTCAATTCCTCATAAGCGGGTTCCTCAATGGGGATCACGCGACCCTGGAAATTGATGTTGATGACCTTGTTCATGGTATATTCTTTATAAATGTATTGGGGTTGTGGGTTATGGGTTATGGGTTATGGGTTGTGGAATTTTCTTGTCCCGCATCCCCTGTTCCTTGTCCCTGATGATTGATCACTCGCTCGACTCCGTCTGCCATTTCCCTCCAGGTATTTTCCAACTCCTGGTAAAAGGCGGCACCTTTCTCCGTAAGGGAGAAATATTTCCGGGGAGGGCCACCGGAACTTTCCACCCAACGGTAGGTAAGCAGGTCGGCATTTTTCAATCTTGTCAACAAGGGATAGAGGGTACCCTCCAGAATGGAGAGGTTGGCCTTTTTCATCTCTTCGATGATATCACTGGGGTAGGCCTCACCCCGCTGGATGACAGAAAGGATGCAAAACTCCAGCACCCCTTTTCGCATCTGACTGGCTGTATTTTCAATGTTCATTTGACTGTTTTTGGATGAATGGATCCGTTAACAGCACAAATGTATGTACTTTTATAATACTATGCAATACATAGTACCATATTTTTTATGGTACTTTAGAAATATTTAACTAAAAGCAGCTTTTCCTGCCTTCCACCGATGTAACGAAAGGTCTTTCCGTCAAAAAAGCCATCTTCTTCCAGCATGATCCGGATATCCTTGCCCCATTCCGGGATAAACGTGGAGGAATTGAGCTCGATGGAATAAGCGGTATGAGGATACAAAGGATAATCACCGCTTCCGGGCACCCCCTGCTGCATGTCCCACATTCCGATGGTCGGCCCGGCAGCATGTCCATGCAAACCCAGGGGATGGGTATAGATGCTGGGGACGATACCTTCCGATTTGGCCTGGGCCAAAGCAGCGAGCAGCATCTGGTTACCGGTTCGGCCGGTTTTGAATTGAGCAGTCAGGATATCCTGCAAACGGTTGCTGTTGGCAAATGCTTTTTTGATCGATGCAGGTGCATCTGTTTCACCGGGCCTCAGCACATAGGCATGTTGTTGCACATCAGTGTTCAAACGCAAATAAGTGATCCCGAAATCTACATGCAGCAGATCACCGGGGCGAATCAGATCGTCTTTGGGGCGATTGGAAAAACTCCTCAGGTGTTCAAAGCTGGTGGAATCACTTCTCTGCACCGCCACCGAAGGATGGAACCAGGTGCTAAGTCCGAGTGATGTCAGTTTTTGTCGGAACCACCAGACCAGATCATCAGTGGTGGTCAGACCCGGCGTGATCACCTTTGCAGAAAATGCTTCTGCGATGATATCATGGGAGATCTTCACCAACTGAGGATAGACCTGCATCTCGCGTTCGGTCCTGCTCTCCAACCAGGCAACCGCTAAAGGTTCTGCTGATACGATGCGAGACTGCAAAGCAGCGGGTAATTTCTTCATGAACAGATCATGGTGGGTATGATCCAACCCGTCCGCATGTCCATAATCTTTTGAAATATTCAATCCAATCTTTTTCGGATTTTTTTGGCTGATGAGATCCATGAGGGCATCCCATTGGTCGGGAAACTTCTGCATGTCCCATGCCGCTTTGATCGCCTCTCCAACATTGTATCTTGCGATGGCTGATTTCTCAACCGATTTTGTTTTGGGATCGTAGTTAAAAACCAACATGGTGGTCCTGCGGGCAGAAAGCCAGGTCGATGGCAACATGGTTTTCAATACCGGATCTTCATTGTATTCTCTGGAGATCACCACCCACATGTCGATTCCGGTGCGCTCCATCAATTGCGGCAACAAAACAGTGAACCTTTCATGGAGGATTTCATCCACTACACGCGACTGTTCCCGTTCTGACAGGACCTGTGCCGATGAAAATTGATAGCCATTGATCAGCAATAAAAACAAGATGTACTTTCTCATATCAACAGTTTGATGATTGATTTCAATTGAACAATGCTATTGGATTAGTCGCGACCTCACTCCACAATCCTCAGCTTCGCATAGTTGAGCATGATCTTCTTCTCGCCGTTCAATTGGAATTTGATGGTGGCAATGGGGTTGTGGGCTGCTCCTTCCATTTTCAACACTTCCCCAAAACCAAACTTCTGGTGCTCCACTTTTTGTCCCGCTTTCAACTCCGATGTATCACTGGGTTTGAAGTCAGCCGATGGCTGATGAAGGATCGGTTGTGTGACAGGAGGTTTGGGAGGAAGATAAGCTGGCTTCTCTTCTTTTTTATTGGGGGGTGCGTTGAAATAGGGTTTGTTCTGGTACTGCGGTGCACCGCCACCCCATCCCCTCATCCGCTCTGAGGGGGATGGCCCACCCATCTGATTACGGAAGCCTCCGCCTGCGTAGGAACGATCGAGTTGATCTTCCGGTAATTCATTGATAAAGCGACTGGGATCGTTCTGTACCACTTGCCCAAACTTATACCTTGTATTAGCATAGCTGATCCAGAGCTTTTGTTTGGCACGGGTGATCACCACATAAAATAAACGTCTCTCTTCTTCCAGTTCTTCGCGGGTGTTGATGCTCATGGCATTGGGAAAGAGCATCTCTTCCAGTCCCACTGCAAACACACAGGAAAACTCCAGCCCCTTGGCAGCATGGATGGTCATCAGTTTCACAGTATCCGCATGATCATCTTTATCATCTGCATCAGTGAGCAAGGTGATCTGCTGCAAATAAGCCGCCAGCAAAACATCTTCACGCAAAGGCCTGTCCGGTATCGGCTCTTCCACTTGTCCTCTATCTTCGGTAAACAAGTTCGTCTCATCACCCTCGTCCCTTGTCCCTTCTCCCTGGCTGTTACCCTCGTCCCTCATCCCTTCTCCCTCTGTCTCTAGCATCACCCCGTCCTCATCAATCTGTGCACGGTTCTGTTTATCATCCACCCATTCCTTGATGGAGTTCAGCAATTCCTGTACGTTCTCATATCGCTGCATGCCTTCTGTGCTCTTGTCATTGAACAACTCGCGCACAAGGCCTGTTTGTTTGCCCACATGAAAAGCCACATCATAGGCGTTGCTTTTCTGCAGCATGCTGGCAAAGCTTCGGATCATCAACACAAAATTCTCAATGGCTTCCAATGTACCCGCCTTGAATCCGAACTCAGCTGCTCTGGTAAGCACTTCCCAAAGAGAAATGTTTTTTTCATTAGCAATGAGTATCAGTTTATCCAATGATGTTTTACCGATTCCCCTCACAGGATAATTGATGATTCGTTTGAGCGCTTCTTCATCACGGGAATTCACAATGATCCTGAGGTATGCGATGAAATCCTTGATCTCTTTTCGCTGATAGAAACTGATACCCCCAAAAATGGTATAGGGGATGTTCATTCTCCGCAAGGATTCTTCAAAGGCACGGCTCTGTGCATTGGTGCGGTACAACACGGCAAAGTCCCGGTTGAAAAAATGATTGCGCAACTTCTGCTCCTGAATCGTATCTGCCACATACTTGCCCTCATCGTTGTCGGTCATGGTTCGCACCACCCGGATTTTTTCACCCTCATGATTTTCGGTCCACAGTTCCTTGGGTATTTGTCCCTTGTTGTTCCCTATCACCTGGTTAGCAACTTGAAGGATGGCCTTCGTGCTCCTGTAGTTCTGCTCCAGCTTGACCACTTTCACATCGTCGTAGTCTTTTCTGAAAAGCAAGATATTTTCGATGGTGGCTCCACGGAAAGCATAGATCGATTGGGCATCATCGCCTACCACACAAACATTCTCATGCATGGCGCCGAGCAGCTTGATGATTTCATACTGCGCAGGATTGGTATCCTGGTACTCATCGATCAGGATATGGCTAAACTTGTGCTGGTATTTGTGAAGGGCGTCCGGATGATTTTTGAGGATCAGGTAGAACTGCAAAAGCAGGTCATCAAAATCCATCGCACCATTTTTGAAACATCGTTTTGCATAAGCGGAATAGATCTGGCTGATGGCAGGCCGGTTGGCACGGGCATCCTCCTGCATCAATCCATAATCACTCGCGTATTCTTCCGCAGTGACAAGGGCATTCTTGGCTGCGGAGATCCTGTTGTAAACGACATTGGGCTTATAGATCTTGTCATCCAGGTTCAATTCATTGATCACCGTTTTCAATACACTTTTGGCATCATCGGTATCATAGATCGTAAAACTGGTGGGATAGCCGATGCGCGGCGCTTCTGTGCGCAAGATTCTGGCAAAGACCGAGTGAAAGGTTCCAATGTATAAATTACGGGCTTCTCCGTCCCCCAGGATCTTCTCGACCCTTTCCTTCATTTCTTTGGCAGCCTTGTTGGTAAAAGTAAGCGCCAGGATCCTGAAGGAATCCACTCCATTGGCCATCAGGTGAGCGATACGGGTAGTGAGGACCTTGGTTTTGCCACTGCCGGCACCGGCAATGATCATAACAGGACCGTTTACATGCAACACGGCTTCCCGCTGCTGCGGGTTCAGCTCATCCAAGTAATTATACATAGCTGCAAGTTAATCAAAAGCGACTGAGGTTTTTTCTCTTTGTCGATCACCAGAGGACGGCTGTTAAAGTTTTGTTTAAGGATGAATTCAACTTAAACCTCGAATATCAAGCGAGGTCTATGTATCTGTACCGGGTTTGATACCCTATATCTGAAAACCAATAAATCAAATAACATGAAAACAAAAAGAATTTTTCTCGGCTTTGCAACCATGCTTGTGGCTTTTGCCGTCATTTTTTCTGCCTGTAACAAATCTGGCATCAATGCCGGAAGCAGTCTCCAGGTTTACCTGACAGATGGTCCTACCGATCTCGCAGCGGTATCACTGGATATCGCAAAAGTAGAAGCTAAGGTGGACAACGATGAAAAACATAGAGACAATGATCGTCATGGTGATAGCGATGATGACAAAGATGATAAAGACAAGAAAAAAGACGATTTCGGTGAGTGGGTTGACCTAAATGTTACCCCCGGTGTTGTAAATGTTTTGGAACTGCGCAACGGTGTTGAAAAGCTGATCGCCGCATCCAGCAATATTCAGGGCAGGGTAAGAAAAATCCGTGTGACGCTTGGCACAAACAATTCTGTTACCCTTGAGAATGGTGAGGTAAAAACCCTCAGCCTTCAAAACGCTACAGAAAACATGATTTATATCAAACTCAATGATGAACACAGAGGTCGTGGTAACGACAACAGAACCACTGCTGTCCGTATTGACTTTGACTTGGGATCCTCTGTGGTACTGCTGAATGGCAATTACTACTTGAGACCAGTGGTTCGTCCCTTCTGTAACGAAAACTTTGGTGAAGTGGAAGGCATCGTTCTTCCTGCTGAAGCCAAAGCGGTGGTTCGCATCAGTGACGGCGCCGGATTCAATGCAGTTGCCCTTCCATTCAAAGACGGTAAGTTCAAGTTGCGCGGACTGAAAGAGGGTACCTACACCGTAACCATCGAGCCCCTCGCTCCCTACCTGAAAGAAACCATCTCCAATGTAGTAGTGACCAAAGGAAAAGACACAGAGTTGGGTACTATTACCCTGAAAAAATAGATCCGGGTTTTTGAAAACAGGGAGGCCGTCAAATGACGGCCTCTTTTTTATTGTACAGAACGGATGGCGACACCCGAACGAAGACCGGTATGTTTTCCATCTTGCAACACTTGTTTGCCATTCACCAACACCAGTGAAATCCCTTTTGAATATTGGTGAGGGTTTTCATAAACCGACAGGTCCTGAATCTCATTCTCATCGAAGATCAGGATGTCTGCATATTTACCGGCCATGATCAATCCTCTGTCTTTCAGATTGAACTTGGTTGCTGGCAATGAGGTCATTCTTCTTATCGCTTCTTCCAGTCCGATCACCTTTTGCTCTCGAACATAACGTGCCAGCACCCTGGCATTGGTCCCGAATCCGCGGGGATGGGGCATGCCCTTGCCATTGCTGACACCGGCATCTGCAGCCGGCATGTTGAAAGGATATTGCATGAAATGCAACAGGTCCTTTTCGTTCATCGTATGATAGATCATCTGGGCATTGGCCTTGGCCAACATGTCTAGGATCAGATTGGCCTCATTCATAAAATTGGATTTTCTGCCAAGGTCCTTGTTGATCTGCGTGATGCTCTTTCCGTTAAAACTGGTGTCGGGTGAAAAAGAGGCCACCACAGCAAAACTGTAGTCTTTTTGTTGGTCCCTTTTCTGAGAACTTTTCATTCCGGCTAAAATTCTCTTCCGCATATCCGGATCTTTCATTTTAACCCGCAATGAATCCAGTCCGCCTTCCAATGCCCAGTCCGGCACCCTCACGGCCAGGTTGGTGCTGGAAGCGGTGTAGGGATATTGATCGATCGTAACATCAAAACCCTTGCGTCGGGCCTCTTCCACCATGCCCAGTGTTTCCGTTGATCTCCCCCAATTGTTTTTACCCGTTACTTTGAAATGGGAGATCTGAACCGGTATGTTGGCTTCCCTGCCAATCGTAAGTGCTTCGTTGATGGCCTCATGCACTTTTGTACCCTCATAGCGCATGTGTGTAGCATACACACCTCCTTTGGAAGCAGCAACTTTTGCAAGGGCAACGATCTCTTCTGTGGGGGAATACATACCCGGCAGGTAAATGAGTCCGGTTGACAATCCCACAGCTCCATCCAGCATGGCCTCCAGGGTCAACGCTTCCATCTTTTTCATTTCTGCTGCAGTAGCTTTTCGGTTATCCAATCCCATCCCCAGGCGTTTGATGGTATTGTGTCCGGCCAGAGTGGCCACGTTGATGGAAGTACCTGTTTGATCAATCTTTTGCAAAAATGCACCAATATCATCGGCTGCTCCACCACAGTTACCGGTTACAACTGATGTCACTCCATCATATATAAAATTATCGGCTGTGGGTCTCTCAAAAATGCCACTCTCAATATGGGCATGCACATCAATAAAACCGGGTGACACGATCCTGTTTTTGGCATCAAAGGTTTTGATGGTTGGAAATCGCTGAACCAATCCTTTTTGCACTGCCATGATGCGGTCGCCCTTCACTGCCACGTCGGCTCGGAACCAGCTGTTACCGGTACCGTCGACGATGCGGCCATTGGTGATGATGAAATCCGGTTGTTCCTGGGCATAGATGAACGTTGAATAAAATGAAAGAAAAACAAAAAAGTATTTCACGTTGAATAGTATTTGAGTTGAAAAGTTAGAACAATTTTAGATTTGTTTTCGCACTTGAATTCTTTTGGAAGAGAATACCTAATTTCAAGAGCAATCATTTTATGGCGATCAGGATATTTGTAACGGGAGGCACCTTTGACAAGGAGTACAACGAACTCAATGGGGAACTTTTCTTCAAGGATACGCATCTGCATGAGATGCTTCGACTGGGCAGGTCGAAGCTGGAGCTGGAGATCAGCACCTTGATGATGATCGACAGCCTGGACATGCAAGAAGAAGACCGAGAGCAGATCGCAAGGGCTTGCATGAAAGCCAGCGAAGAAAGGATCCTGATCACCCATGGTACAGACACCATGCAAGTAACAGCCGCCATGCTTGCTGAAAAGATCAGCAACAAAACGATTGTGATCACTGGCGCCATGATTCCTTATAAATTTGGCAGCTCTGACGGTTTGTTCAACCTGGGAGCTGCATTGGCTTTTGTTCAATCATTGCCCCATGGTGTGTATGTTGCCATGAATGGCAAGATATTCAAGGGGGATAATGTAATGAAAAACAAGGCCACCGGTGAATTCGAAACCATCAACCCCTAAACCATCATACATGAAAAAAATCATCCCATTCATTGCTCTGTTATTGGCAATCACCACTTCATTTGCGCAATCAAAAGATGAGAAAAGCGCCGAGAGCGCCGTTGCTTTTTTAGTAAAGGCACTAGAGAGCAGCAACAAGGCCGATCTGGAGGCCATAGCTTCAGACGAATTGACATACGGACATTCCAACGGATTGGTAGAAGACAAAAAAGCTTTTGTTGAAGCGCTGACCAATGGCAGTTCTGATTTTGAAAACATCCAAATCAGCAACCAAACCATTAAAGTTACCGGCAACCTCGCGCTGGTAAGACATCGACTGGACGCAGGTACACTTAACAAAGGGGTGAAAGGAGAGATTCACCTCAACATCTTTTATGTTTTCAGAAAAGAAAAAGGAGAATGGAAATTACTGGCCAGACAGGCAGCAAGGGTAATAGCTCAGTAGGGACGAGGGACAAGGGACGAGGGACAAGGGACGAGGGACAAGGGACAAGGGACGAGGGACAAGGGACAAGGGACGAGTAAATAAAGAGGGAGCAGTTGAGGTTTCAAACCTTTTACTGCTCCCTTTAATTTTGATGCAATCAGAACGATAAATGACCTTGTCCCTCGTCCCTCAGATCACTTCTTCTCCAACAACTTGAAGAACTGATCCAGTTGTGGAAGGATTACAATGCGTGTTCTGCGGTTGGCAGCACGTCCTGCCTCTGTTGAGTTATCAGCGATAGGACGGAACTCCGCACGACCTGCAGCAACCATGTTGGCTGGGTTCAAACCATATTGTTTTTGGAACATGCGAACAATGGTGGTCGCACGCTTCACACTGAGATCCCAGTTGTCCATCAGGTCTTTGTCACCCTTCATGTTCACATTGTCGGTATGTCCCTCCACCATGAATTCGATATCGGGTTGGTTTTTCAACACCAATGCTACTTTACCCAAAATAGATTTGGCCCTGTCACTCAGATCAAAGCTTCCGGTTTTAAACAAGACCTTGTCTGAGATGTCTACAAATACAACACCCTTGTCTACTTTGATGTTAACATCCTGGTCATTGAGGTCTCCGATAGCACCCTTGAGGTTCATCACCAGCGCCATGTTCAAAGAATCTTTGCGTGCAGCTGCTTGCTGGATGTTTTGAATATAGGCATCCTTGGATCCGATATTCTCAATGGATTTCTTGATGCTCTCGGCCTGAGAAGAGGAGATCACAGAAAGATCTTCCAGTTGCTTGAGGGCAACATTGTTGTTTTTCTTGAGCATTTCCATCTGCTCACGATAAGATTGGAGCTGTGCATCCCTTTGTGCATCGGCAATGGCACGTTGGCGCTCTGCCTCTGCCTTTTCATCACGACATGCCTTGGTTTCCTTTTGAGAATTGATCAGTTGCTCATTCAAACTGGCATACTTATCTGTCAATACCTGAAATTTCTTTGAACTGACACAAGAGAAAAGGAAAAAAGAAGCCAACACTGGAAGGAGAAAAAGTTTTGATTTCATATTTAGAATTTTAATGGTAGGTAGCTAAGTCCGGCAAATATAAAGCATACAAAGGAACCCTTTTCACCTTCAAAGTTGAAAATGTCAATAACTATTTTGACAGTGTGTCCAAAAAAGACTATATTTAGTTAGATTTTTGTCACCGGTAGCTTGCCGGAATTTCTTGTTTGTTTTCTCATGTCTACCCTGCTGTTTGTCTAATCAGCAGGGTTTTTTTGTGTTTTCAACCACACCACAGAAGAAAAACACTAATATTTTTAGTGGAAAAAATGCTAAAAAAATTAGTTTGTGGTTTCAATTCCCCCTATCTTTACATCCTTAAATCTTTTAAAAATGTCAAACAACGAAAAATTAAAAGCGCTAAAACTCACGCTGGACAAGATCGAAAAGGATTTTGGAAAGGGTAGTGTGATGATGATGAATGAGAAAGGAGAAGCGCAAATTGAAGTGGTATCAACAGGATCAATCGGATTGGACAGTGCCCTGGGCATTGGCGGTCTTCCCAAAGGAAGGGTCGTAGAGATCTACGGACCAGAGAGCTCCGGTAAAACAACCGTCGCCACCCATATCATCGCCGAGGCACAGAAAAAAGGCGGTATGTGTGCGATCATCGATGCCGAACATGCTTTTGACAGTGCCTACGCGCAAAAGCTTGGTGTGGATGTGGACAACCTTCTGATTTCTCAGCCTGATTATGGTGAGCAGGCCCTTGAAATAGCAGACCGACTGATTCTCTCCGGAGCATTGGATGTTGTCGTGATCGACTCCGTGGCTGCCTTGGTGCCCAAAGGGGAACTGGAAGGTGAGATGGGGGACAGCAAAATGGGACTCCAGGCAAGGCTGATGAGCCAGGCACTGAGAAAACTGACTGCCACCATCAGCAAAACCAATACCATCTGCATTTTCATCAACCAGCTTCGTGAAAAGATCGGTGTCATGTTCGGTAACCCCGAAACCACTACCGGTGGTAACGCCCTCAAGTTCTATGCATCTGTTCGCCTCGATATCCGTCGCTCTGCACAAATCAAAGACGGCGATGAAGCGATTGGCAACCGTGTCAAAGTGAAAGTGGTGAAAAACAAGGTGGCTCCTCCCTTCCGCTCAGCAGAGTTTGACATCATCTTCGGTGAAGGCATCTCTAAGACAGGAGAGATCATCGACATGGGCGTGGAACTGGGCATCGTGCAAAAGAGTGGCAGCTGGTACAGTTACAATGGTGATAAACTGGGACAAGGCCGCGATGGCGTAAAACAACTCATGATCGACAACCCTGAACTGGCGAACGAAATTGAAACGAAGATCAGAGAGAAGATAAAAGAAATGCAGGCAGCTTAATGCAGTTGCTGCCCGTTTAGGAACCGCGCCCCGCACCATGCGGGGTGCGGTTTTTTGTTTACTTTCACTACACAAGTTTCCTTATGGTAAACAAACGAAAACTAGAAGCCAGAAAAAGAATCGCACTGGTGGCACACGACAACAAGAAAAAAGAATTGATCGACTGGGCCATCTACAATAAAACAGCCCTTTCCCGCCATGAATTGGTTGCAACGGGCACCACCGGAAAGATGCTGGAAGAGGCACTCGACCGATCCGTTAAAAAATTATTGAGCGGTCCTTTGGGTGGCGACCAACAAATCGGTGCCATGATCGCTGAAGGCCAGGTGGACGTACTGGTTTTTTTCTGGGACCCCATGGAAGCACAACCCCATGATCCCGATATCAAAGCCTTGCTGCGATTGGCTGTAACCTGGAACATACCCTTTGCTTGTGATCGGGCCACTGCCGATTTTCTCCTGACCTCGCCACTGATGCATGAAGCCTATACCTGCATCATTCCCGACTATTCCAACTATATCAAGAGAGAAGTAAAATAACCGACCTTACCATGAAACTCATCATTCTTTCTACTGCATTGCTTTGCTCAGTAGCTGTATTGGCACAGGACAGTCTCACCAAACAGGATATCAAAGCTTCGGCAAAACTGATCGATGCCAAATACACAGAAAAAGAAATTGACATGATGATGCCAGACCTGCTGGACAATATCATCGACTATAGAAAAATGCATCTATTGGGTTTGGACAACAGCATCCCCATGAGCCTGGCACAAAGGATGCAACCAGATGCTGCAGTGCAACAAAAGATCAAATGGAAATACAACAAAAAGATTCAACTGCCCGCAAATAAAAATGAATGGGCCTTCCTGAACATCAAAGCCCTGGGATCCTTGCTGCGCAATGGTTCCATCACTTCCACTGAACTAACGGCCTTCTTCATCGAACGGATCAAAAAATATGGCGACACCCTCCAATGCGTAGTGAATCTCACCGAATCCATCGCCCTGGAACAGGCAAAACAAGCCGATGAAGATTTTAAAAAAGGAATAGACAAGGGTCCCCTGCAGGGTATACCCTACGGACTCAAAGATCTCTTTGCCGTCAAAGGAACCAAAACAACCTGGGGAGCTCAACCTTACCGCAACCAAACCATTGAAGAAGATGCATATGTGTATGCCCGATTAAAAGAAGCCGGTGCAGTATTGGTGGCAAAGTTCACCTTGGGCGCATTGGCCATGGGTGATTACTGGTATGGTGGCAGAACCAAAAATCCCTGGAACCTGGAACGCGGATCCAGCGGTTCTTCCGCAGGATCGGCCTCTGCAACAGTTGCAGGACTTGTTCCCTTTGCCATCGGAACCGAAACCCATGGCTCGATCATTTCCCCCAGTCATACCTGCGGCGCCACCGGGCTTCGTCCCACATTCGGCAGCATCAGTCGCTCTGGCGCCATGACACTGGGTTGGAGCCTTGATAAGGCAGGACCCATTTGTCGCAATGCCGAAGATGCCGCCACCGTCTTTGCCTTCCTGCACGGAACGGATGGCAAAGATGCCAGTGCTGTTGACGCTGCTTTCAACTACCATGAGAATTCTGATCCCAAAACATTGCGCATCGCCTATGCCAAAAACTTGTTCGACCGACTGGATTCCACTGCACAAGAGTGGTCTGTTTTGAAGACGTTGAGAGAAAATGGATTGACCATCGAACCCATGAACTTCCCCGATACGGAAACATACAAGTTCGATATCATCGGCATGGTACTGGGAGGTGAAGCAGGAGCCGCTTTTGATGAGTTTTCCAGAACCGATTTGGATGACCAGATGACGCGACAAACAAGATTCGACTGGCCCAATTATTTCCGTGTGGCCAGAACCATCCCGGCTGTTGAGTATGTCAATGCCAACAGACACCGCAGCATCCTCATGCAAAAAACAAATGCCGCAATGCAGCCTTTTGATATCGTCATTACCCCCAGCTTCGGAGGCAAACAACTGGCCATCACCAACCTAACCGGTCACCCTGCCCTCTGCCTGCCGATCGGACTGAGCAAACAGGGACTTCCCAACAGCATCACCTTTCTGGCCAACCTCTTCCAAGAAGAAGCTCTTATCACCCTGGGTAAATTTTACCAAAGCATCACGCCGCATGACGATATCCATCCTGCCCGCTTCCAGTAAGAAATAGCGTAATTTTGGAGGATGCCTTTCTCCCTCCATTCACCTTATTCTCCCGCGGGCGACCAACCCGAAGCCATTCGCCAACTGGTGGAAGGCATCTACAATGGTGAACAGTTCCAAACCCTCCTGGGTGTAACCGGTTCCGGTAAAACCTTTACCATGGCCAATGTGATCCAGCAGGTCCAAAAACCCACGCTGGTGCTGACCCACAACAAAACACTGGTGGCACAACTATATGGAGAGTTCAAGCAATTCTTTCCTGACAATGCTGTGGGCTATTTTGTTTCCTATTACGATTACTATCAGCCCGAGGCATACATGCCCGTCAGCGATACCTACATAGAAAAGGACCTGGCGATCAACGAGGAACTGGACAAACTCCGTTTGCAAGCCACCTCAGAACTGCTGAGCGGAAGAAGAGACATCATCGTCGTGGCCTCCGTCAGCTGCATCTATGGCATGGGCAATCCCACCGAATTTGAAAACGGCATCATTCGCATCCACAAAGGACAGGTCATCAGCCGTCAAGGCTTTCTCCATTCACTGGTCAACGCCCTCTATCACCGCACACAAATAGATTTCAAAAGAGGTAGCTTTCGCGTGAAAGGAGATACGGTGGACATCAACTTGCCGTATGTAGACTTTGGCTATCGCATCAGTTTTTTTGGAGATGAGATCGAATCGATCGATACGCTGGAGATCAGCAGTGGCAAACGGATCGGTTCCGTCGACAATGCCGCCATCTTTCCTGCCAATCTCTATCTCGCACCAAAAGAGATCATCAACCAGGTCATATCGGAGATCCTTGATGAACTGGGCAAACAAGTGGAATACTTCAAGCAATCCGGCAAATACATCGAGGCACAACGCCTGAGCGAAAGGGTCAACTTCGATATCGAAATGATCAAGGAATTGGGCTATTGCAACGGCATCGAAAACTACTCCCGCTTCTTCGACCGTCGAACTCCTGGTACCCGACCTTTCTGTTTGCTCGATTATTTTCCCAAAGATTTTCTCTGCATCATTGACGAAAGCCATCAAACCATTCCCCAGGTGAGTGGCATGTATGGTGGTGATCGCAGCAGAAAACTGGTGCTGGTGGATTATGGTTTCCGGCTTCCGGCGGCACTCGACAATCGCCCCCTTAACTTCAACGAATTCGAGCAAATGCTGAACCAGGTTGTCTTTGTTTCGGCCACACCCGGTGAATATGAATTGCAACGAACAGAAGGGGTCGTGGTAGAGCAGGTGGTTCGCCCCACCGGCCTCCTCGATCCACCCATCGAGGTTCGTCCGAGTATCAACCAGGTGGAAGACCTACTGGATGAAATCGACAAAACAGTGAAGAAGGGCGACAGGGTGCTGGTGACCACCCTCACCAAACGCATGGCAGAGGAAATGGACAAATACCTGCAACGCATCCACATCAAATCAAAATACATCCATAGCGAAGTGGATACACTCGATCGCGTGGAGATATTGCGACAACTGCGTTTGGGAGAGATCGACGTACTTGTGGGAGTGAACCTGCTGAGAGAGGGATTGGATCTTCCGGAAGTATCATTGGTGGCGATACTGGATGCCGACAAAGAAGGATATCTCCGCAACGAAAGATCCTTGACGCAGACAGCAGGAAGGGCAGCCAGAAATGTGGACGGTCGTGTTATCTTCTATGCAGACAGCATCACGGGTAGCATGCAAAAGACAATGGATGAAACGGAACGCAGAAGAGACAAACAGATCGCCTATAATCTTGAGCACAACATCACGCCTGCAACCGTAAAGAAAAGCAAGGAGCAAGTATTCGCTCAAACCTCTGTTCTCGACATCAAAGGATTTGATGAGAACAGCCGCCTTGCAGCAGTACCCGATGAACAGGCCAGCAACCTTGCTGCTGAAGAACAGTCGGATTTTATCACCATCCCGCAAATGGAAAAACACATTGCAAAGCTCAAGAAATCAATGGAAAGAGCTGCCAAAGACCTTGACTTCATGGAAGCAGCAAGATTGAGAGACCTCATGTTCGAGGCGAAAGGGCAACTAGAAAAAATGAAAGACTGACACAAGACTGTTGAAAGGAATAAGTCATTCAACCCAAGATAGACAGCCAATAATTCAACTATTTCATTAATTTCAAACCACAAACCCATCGCATGTTCAATAGGATCTCGCTTACACTTCTCTTTTTCGTTTTCATGAGTAGCTTTGTTTTCGCCCAAAAAGTAAAGCCCCGTCTAAGAAACTTTCCCCTCAGCAACCTAGAAGCTTTTCAGTCACCCGGCTCCAACTGGAACATCGTCGGCGCTGCTCAGGCCGGCTACAACGATACCATCCTGAGCACCGCGAAAGGAGAAGGCATCTTGTTCAACAATTATAACCGTTCCATCCAGTTTCAACCGGGTCGCAACCTGATGACCAAGATGGAGCATGGCGACATGGTCATCGAATTGGACCTGATGATACCCAAGGGATCCAACTCCGGTATCTATCTACAATCCAGATACGAAGTGCAGGTCAACGACAGCTGGGGTGTGAAGGCACCCAAGCATGGCGACATGGGTGGCATTTATGAGCGATGGAAAGACAACAAAGGATATGAAGGAAAACCCCCAATGAAAAACGCCTGCCTGGCACCCGGACTCTGGCAACATCTTGAAGTATCATTTCAGGCGCCCCGCTTCGATGCCTCCGGCAAAAAAACAGCTGATGCCAAATTCATTTATGTGAAACTGAATGGCATCACGCTTCATGAAAACATCATCGTCAGCGGTCCCACTAGAGCTGCTGCTTTTGAAAATGAAAAAGCATACGGACCCCTCATGATCCAGGGCGATCACGGACAGATAGCCATCCGCAATTTCAAATACGCACCCCAGGATGAATTGAAAGTGGGACTCTCCGGTCTTTCCTATCAATATTTTGAAAAATCTGCCAAAACACCTGAAGAAGCAGCCAAAACAAAGCCCACTGCACAGGGTCAAAATGTGCAGCTGGATGCAAGGCTTGCTTCTGCGCGTGACAAATATTTCATTCAGTTCGAAGGCAAATTGAATGTGCCTGTAAAAGACCTCTATACATTCTCCATGCTCTACACCGGCGACGGAAGCCTGGAAATCGACGGCAAGAAAGTGATTGGTCCGGAATGGACGCATACCGGTGGATATCCGGTGGATGGTACTGCTTCCCTTGAAGCGGGTGAACACCAATTCAAACTTTGGGTCAACAAAGATGTGGAATGGGCAAGGACAGGGCTCTCCCTCTACATCGAAAAACCCAACAGCAGAGCCGTTGCGCTGCACAGTCCCGCTTCCATGCCAGAGCGCGCACCCGCACCCCTGATCGCCGTCAAAGCGGAAAGCAATCCGGAGATCATTCGCTCCTTCATGGTGCACAACAACAAGAAACTCACGCATGTACTGTCTGTAGGCGATCCCTCCAAACTACATTATGCATACGACCTGCTACAGGGCAGCATCCTCCAGATCTGGAAAGGTGATTTCCTCAATACCACTGAGATGTGGCACGAAAGAGGAGAACCCCAAACGGCAACACCCCTGGGTGCCCCCATCGTCTTGTTTGGTACCTCTCCCATCTACGACAAAACCCTGACCAAGGATTCGATTGCAGATTATCAATACAAAGGGTATACCCTCTCTGCCAATGGCCATCCTCAGTTCCAATATGCCTACAAAAAATGGATGCTTCAGGACCAGATCGTTCCGGGCGACAATTCCCGTGGTCTCAAAAGAAGCATCACTGTCACCGGTGAGGGCAAGGACAAAGCCATGATCCGCATTGCACAGGCAAAGTCTATCACCCCATTGGGCAACGGACTCTATAGCATGGGCGATCAGGAATACTTTGTTCAATTGACACCCGGCTTGTTTCCAAAAATTGAGAACTACCAAGGAGGACAAGTACTGTTGATGAGTGCCAATGAGCCGATACAGTACCAACTGATCTGGTAAAAATCAAATTTCGTTGCTACCTTTGCCGGGCATGCAACCTGATTTTCCATTCAAGCTGTTCAACGACAAAGGAGACAACTATTGTTGCCTCATGCATTCGCTTGCCGAAGATGCGTCAGTAAAATGATTGACAACCGGGAAAGAACCCGATGGTAAACCATTTTTTACTGAACATTTTCAACATGGAAAACAATCTTAAAAACTTTTACGATAAGATCAGCGAAAGATCCAAAAACTATATTGGCTATCCAGTAGCCACTGATTACGACTATACAGAGATCTACCCCTTCCTGCAATACAGCATCAACAATGTAGGTGATCCTTTTGTGGAATCGAACGACATGCATTGCAAGGCCTTTGAAAGGGAAGTCGTGGATTTTTACGCAAACTTCTTCAATGCTCCCAAAGACAATCACTGGGGTTATGTGACCAATGGTGGTTCGGAAGGAAACCTATATGGGCTGTACCTCGCCAGAGAACTCTATCCCAATGGTATAGTGTATTACAGCGAAGCCACTCACTACAGTGTACAAAAAAACCTGCACCTGCTGAACATGGACAGCATCGTGATCCGTTCTCAGCCGAATGGTGAGATGGATTACGAAGACCTCGCAGAGATGCTGCAGCTAAACCGACAAAAATCGGTCATCATCATGGCCAATATCGGCACCACGATGACAGAAGCAAAAGACCATGTACCCACCATCCGCGGGATCCTGAAAAAATACGCGATCAAGAGCTCCTATATCCATTGCGATGCAGCACTGGCAGGATCTTATCTTCCTTTGTTGGGAGCAACTGATTTTGATTTCAACAACGGGGCTGATAGCATCGCCATCAGTGGACACAAATTTTTCGGTTCACCCATTGCCAATGGAGTAGTATTGGTTAAAAAATCATACAAAGACAGAATTGGAAGGTCCATCAATTATATAGGCACGCTTGATACGACCATTACCGGATCAAGAAGCGGCATCAATGCACTGATTGTTTGGTATGCCATCAAGAAATGGGGCAGAGAAGGCATGTTGCAAAGAACGATGACCTGTTTGGAAAATGCAGCCCACCTCCGTGTTCAACTCAATGCCATCGGTGTCAAAGCCTGGAGCAATCCTAATGCGCTCACAGTGGTCATGCCCAAACCACCGGCAGCCATCTGCAAAAAATGGCAGCTGGCCACTGACAATGACATCGCCCATGTCATCTGCATGCCCGGTGTGACCCGTGCCTATTTGGATGCATTTGTGGAAGACATGAAAGAAGCCTTATCGGCAGCATAAGAAAAAGAAACGATGGTGGAATTTGATTATCTTTAGAATCAACAAAATTCTAGAGTCGATGCGCATCATTCGTCATTCCATCATCGTTTTTCTTCTCCTCGCTGTTGGCCATTTTTCTAACGCACAGAAAACAGCAGTACAGTCAGAAAAGGATTTCTATTCGCTCAAAACCATTGCCATCCCCGAAGAAGTAAAATTGGAAGTGGGTGGGATTGCTGTGCTGCCAGATGGAAGAATCGCTGCCTCCACCAGAAGAGGTGAAATATGGGTGATACAAAATGCCTATGGCAATGGAGCTCCCCACTTCACAAAATTCGCATCTGGATTGCACGAGGTACTGGGACTGGCCTACAAGGATGGTGCTTTCTATTGCACACAAAGGGGTGAACTGACCAAGATAGAAGACCGTGATGGAGATGGAAAAGCAGATGCGTTCACACCAGTTACCTTGTTTCAACTCAGTGGCAATTACCACGAATATGCTTATGGGCCGGTGTTTGACAAGAATGGCGATATGTATGTTACCCTCAACGTAGCCTGGGTAGGTTATGGTGATGGTCTTGGCAAATGGCATGGCTGGTTACTCAAGGTAAAACCCGACGGAACACAGGAGCCAATCGCAACGGGCCTTCGTTCTCCAGCCGGGTTCAACCTCAACAGCAAAGGAGATATTTTTTATGCAGAGAACCAGGGTGATTGGGTAGGAAGCGGAAGGGTGACCCACTTGGAGAAAGGAGATTTTGCGGGCAATGCAGGGGGACTGAACTGGACCAAAGAACCGAACTCACCTTTGAAATTGACCAAAGAGGATTTGAAAGTTGTTGATAATGGCCAGCCCATGCACGAAGCAGCCAAGGTGATCAAAGAATTGAAACTCCCTGCTGTATGGTTCCCACACACGCTCATGGGCATCTCCACCTCCGATATCCTGGAAGACAATACCAATGGGGTTTTCGGTCCCTTCACCGGTCATTATTATGTAGCCGATCAGGGTCATTCCAAGATCATGCGCATGACATTGGAAAAAGTAAAGGGTAAATACCAGGGTGCCTGCTATCCTTTCTATGAAGGATTTGCTTCCGGTCTTCTTCGTTTGCGCTGGGGTTTGGACGGATCCCTGTTCAGTGGCATGACCAGCAGGGGATGGGCCAGTACAGGCAAAGCTGATTATGCCTTGCAACGCTTGGTATGGAATGGTGAAACACCTTTCGAGATGAAAGATATCCATGCCTTGCCTGATGGATTGGAAATTGAATTCACCCTGCCGGTTGATGCATCGAAGTTGAAAAACGCGATGAGCTATACTGTCAACAGTTTCACCTACAAGTATCACCACAACTATGGCAGTCCCGTTATCAACAACCGCGAAAGAAAGATCGTCGGCATCGTTCCATCTGCCGATGGAAGAAAAGTAAAACTGGTATTGGACAGTCTCATTGAAGGATACATCCATGAAGTAAGGGTGAAGGACCTGGTATCAACCAACCAACGTACACTCCTGCATGACTTCGCTTACTATACCATGAACAATATTCCGGAGGGCGAAAAAACCATGCTGAAGGCAGATCAAAAAGTTTCGATGCATGCCGGTATGAACCATGACATGAAAAACATGCCTGCTCCCAAGCCTTCTGCTCCCACGAAAAAAAGACAGACCAGCATGCCCAAGGATTGGACACAACCCGATCGAGTGCTGAAGCTGGGAACCAAGCCAGGACTGAAGTTTGATGTAACCAATTTTGAAGTGAAAGCCGGATCCAAGGTGAGACTCATCTTCAACAACAATGACGACATGACCCACAATGTGGTGATCGTGGCTCCCGGTGCTGCTGATGAGGTAGGCAATTTGGCTTTGAACCTGGGACTGAAAGGTTCTGAAATGAGCTATGTCCCCAATAGTTCCAAAGTGCTGTTTCATACTGCGCTGATCGGTCCCGATGCCACTGAATCCATTTATTTTGTCGCCCCCACCACACCTGGTGAATACAGTTTCATCTGTTCATTCCCCGGGCACGCCTCCGTGATGAGGGGCATCATCAAAGTGGTACCCTAGGATGGTCAAGGAGATCCATCACTGGTACAGTCCCGCTCTCGACAAAGAGATGCCCATTGCTGTATACGGACATTATGGAGATGCCTTGCTGATGATCCCCACAGCTGCTGCTGACTATTTGGAGTATGAAAGATTCCAGCTCGTCGAAGCGCTCCGACCGCTGATCGATGCAGGCAAGATCAAGATCTTTTCGGTCAACAGCATCAATACCGAAAGTTGGATGAACAAATCAATGGAAGGAGCGCATAAAGCCATCCGTCAAAACCAATTCAATGAATACATCTTCAACGAAGTGGTCCCCTTCATCAAGACCTTTACCTCCAATGAAACACCCATCATCAGCTGCGGAGCCTCCTTTGGCGCTTTTCATTCCATGAATCTTTTTCTCAAAAGACCCGATCTCTTCAGTGGTGTGATTGCCATGAGCGGTGTCTATGACCTGATGGAATATACCGACGGCTATTACGATGAACAGGTCTATTTCAATTCACCCAGCCACTATATCCCCAACCTGACCGATCCTACAATATTGGAAAAAATCAGGAAGGGAAGGATTGTCATCGCCACTGGAAGCGGCAACCATGAAGATCCCCATGCGAACAGAAGATTCTCGGATGTACTGAACAACAAATCCATTCCACATCGCTTGGAAATATGGGCTGCGGATGTTCACCACGACTGGCCTACCTGGAGAAAAATGCTTCCTTATTTTTTGGGTGAATAGAAGGCAAATAACCATGGCCGTTCCTCATTACCCATTACCTTTGTCGAATGGACAAACGGCTGTTTTTATTAGATGCCTTCGCACTCATTTTCCGCGCCTATTATGCATTGATCAGGAGCCCCCGTATCACCAGCAAAGGGAAAAACACCAATGCCCAATTTGGTTTTACCAATGCCTTGATTGATCTGCTCAACAAACAAAAGCCAAGTCATATGGCAGTATGTTTTGATACTGCCGCGCCCACTGAACGCCATACGGATTTTGCTGACTACAAAGCCAACCGTCAGGAAGCACCAGAAGATCTGTTGGCTTCCATCCCTGATATCAAGAAGATCATTGAAGCCATGAACATCCCCATCATCGAAACCGATGGTTTTGAGGCGGATGATGTGATCGGCACCCTCGCCAAACAAGCGGAAAAAGAGGGATATGAAGTATTCATGGTAACGCCTGATAAAGATTACGGGCAACTGGTATCAGATAATATTAAAATTTTTAAACCTCCTTACCAGGGCGGCGACTTTGAGATCATTGGTCCCAAAGATGTGTGCGAGAAATGGAACATTGAAAGGGTCTCACAGGTGATCGATATCCTTGCGATGATGGGGGATGCAGTCGATAATATTCCGGGTATTCCGGGAGTGGGTGAAAAAACTGCCGCCAAACTGTTGGCCGAATACGGAACTGTTGAAGCAGTGTTGGAGAATGCAGACAAGATCAAAGGTGCACTCGGAGAAAAAGTGCGACAAGGAAAAGACCTCGCCATCATGAGCAAGAAGCTGGCCACCATCATTACGACTGTGCCAGTAGCATTTCATGAAGAGAATTTTTCTGTCAAGGAACCGAACAAAGACGGACTCAGAGAGATCTTCAGTGAGTTGGAATTTCGCACGATTGGCAAACGCATCCTGGGTGAGGACATCCCCATCGCTGCGCCTGAAGTAAAACATGCAGCGGGCACTACTGTACAAGGAGATCTCTTCGGTGGAGCCGGAACGGCAGTGGCAAGTTCATCAAATCCTGAAACGGAAACAGAAGAAGTTGAAATCATCGCTGCTGATCGCAACATCAACAACACGCCGCATGCATATGATCTGATCGACAGTGATGAAAAAATTCAAACCCTGATCAAAACTTTGTCGGGTGAAAAAGAGATATGCTTTGATACGGAAACAACCGGACTGGATGCCAACCAGGCAGACATTGTTGGATTGAGTTTTTCCATCCAACCCGGAACCGGTGCTTACGTTCCTTGTCCCGCTGACAGGGAAGCATCCAAAAAATTCCTGAAACAATTTTCCATTCTCTTTGAGGATGCAGACAAAATTTGGATTGGACAAAATATCAAATACGATCTGCTCATCCTGAAGAACCATGGCATCGAACTGAAAGGAAATATTTTCGACACCATGCTCGCACATTATGTGATTGAGCCGGAAGGAAAACGCAGCATGGACCTACTCAGTGCCAAATACTTGGGTTACGAACCCATCCATATCGAAGAGCTGATCGGCAAGAAAGGCAAGAACCAGGGAAACATGCGGGATGTGGAAGTGGAAAAGGTAAAGGAATATGCAGCAGAAGATGCCGACATCACACTTCAGTTGAAAAACATATTTGAGCCTCAACTCAAAAAGAAGGAAGTAGCAAAAGTATTTTACGAAGTGGAGAACCCACTGGTGAAAGTGCTGACTGATATGGAATTTGAGGGAATCAAAGTGGATACCGAATTCCTGCAGGAATATTCCAAAGAACTTGAGCGGGAAGCCAAGATTGCCGAAGAATCTGTCTATCGCATTGCCGGCGTTCGTTTCAACCTCGCTTCACCCAAACAATTGGGAGAAGTATTGTTTGAAAAGCTGATGTTGGATCCCAAAGCGAAGAAAACCAAAACCGGACAATACGCTACGGGTGAAGATGTATTGCAAAAGCTGGCCCACCAGTTCCCTATCGTTTCAGACATCCTTGCCTTCAGGGAATTGACCAAGTTGAGGTCTACCTATGTGGATGCATTGCCTCAATTGATCAATCCCCATACCGGTCGTGTTCACACAACCTACGGACAAGCCATTGCCGTAACAGGGCGACTGGCAAGCAACAACCCCAACTTGCAGAATATACCCGTAAGAAGCGATCGGGGCAAAGAAATCAGAAAAGCATTTGTGGCACGCGACAAAGAGCATGTATTGATTTCGGCCGACTATTCACAAATTGAATTGCGGATTGTAGCTGCAATCAGCGGAGACCCCAACATGTGTGATGCCTTTAGATCCGGAAAAGACATTCATACGGCCACTGCTGCCAAGGTCTACGGCGTAAGCGAAGAAGAAGTGACCAAGGAAATGCGTTACAAAGCCAAGAGCGTGAACTTCGGTATCATCTACGGACAAGGGGCTTTTGGACTGGCAGAAAATTTGGGCATCAGCAGAACGGAAGCCAAGACCATCATCGACAATTACAAAAAAGAATTTCCTGGCATCAACGGATACATGGAATCAACCATCGCCTTTGCAAAGGACAAGGGATATGTGGAAACCCTTATGGGAAGAAAGCGCTGGCTGCGTGATATCAATTCATCGAATTTTACGGTTAGGGGATTTGCAGAACGAAATGCCATCAACTCACCCATACAAGGTACTGCAGCAGACATGATCAAGCTCGCGATGATCAAAGTACATGCCGCTATTAAAAAGGAAGGATTCAAAAGCAAGATGATCTTGCAGGTACATGACGAATTGATCTTTGATGCCTTGAAAACGGAAGCGGAGGATCTCAAGTCCTGTATCCTGGAAAACATGGCATCTGCACTGCCTTTGCCCAATGACGTTCCGGTGGTGGCAGAAGCCGGTATGGGAGAAAACTGGTTGGAAGCACATTGATATGATCACAAGGTTCTTCATACTGATATTCAAACTCAATGGCTGGAAAATCGTCGGCACCGTACCGCCTGAAATCAAAAAGGCGGTAGTGATCGCTGCACCCCATACTTCCAACTGGGATTTTGTTTACGCAGTTGCAATCTTCAAAATGCTGAAGCTGAAGATCCGCTACCTGATCAAAAGAGAACTGAATTTTTTTCCCTTGAGCATCCTTTTGAAAAATACCGGTGCGATACCGGTTGAGAGAAGCAAACGCCACAACCTGACCGATGAGATTGTGAACATGCTCAAGTCCTCTGATGAACTACTGGTAGCGATTCCGGCGGAAGGAACCAGATCGAGGGTCGAGAAATGGAAAAGCGGTTTTTATTATACTGCGCTGAATGCAGGTGTACCGGTTTTACCCGGATACCTGGATTTCAAAAAAAAGGAAGGCGGATTTGGAGAACCCATTTACCTGTCTGGTGATAAAGCCGAGGACATGAAAAAGCTTAAAGATTTTTATTCCGATAAAACCGGAAAGCATCCTGAGTTGTTTAATCTGGAAGCAATACGATTGACATGAGCACGCTGGACAAATACCTTCATACCATCTCCCTGATCGGGGGCCGATATTTCATCGTAGCTGGGTTATCATTTCTCCTATTTTATGTGCTCTTCAAAAGCACACTGACACAAAAAAAGATCCAGGAACGTTTTCCCGCAGCAAAGGACTATTTGCGTGAGATCTTTTATTCTATCATCACCATCCTGATATTTGGCATTGTTCCTGTTGTTTTCATTTTCAATGAGAGCGTATCAAAATATACACTCCTGTACAAAGACATTGCAGCAATGGGATGGGTATATTATTTTTCTGTTTTCCCTGTCATGTTGTTCATGCATGATACTTATTTCTATTGGATACACCGACTGATGCACAACAAGGTCTTGTTCAAATGGTTTCATCTGGTTCATCACCGCTCCACCAATCCATCTCCCTGGGCTGCCTATGCCTTTCATCCCTTAGAAGCAATCTTAGAAGCGGGCATTCTGGTAGTTTTTCTTTTCACCCTACCCATGCACCGCACCAATTTTGCAATCTTCTTTCTTTTCATGATCCTTTACAATGTATATGGTCATCTCGGTTGGGAGCTCTATCCAAAAAAATTTCACAAGACGCGCCTGGGCAGATGGATCAATACTTCTGTCGCCCACAACCAGCATCACCAGTTTTTCAAAGGGAATTATGGATTGTATTTTTTGTTCTGGGACCGGATCATGGGAACATTGAGAGAAGATTATGATGCACAATTTGAAAAAGTCAAACAAGCATGAAGCCCAGAATCATTTACTGTTATGATGCCTATTGCGGATGGTGCTTTGGATTCAGTGGCGTGATCAAACAGCTTTGGTTCAACCACCGCGATGAATTTGATTTTGAAACCTTGTCGGGTGGGATGATTCCTGTGGAGGCTACCAAACACATTGGCAATATTGCACCTTATATCCAGGGGGCCTATAAAAATGTAGAGGAGATGACCGGTGTGAAATTCGGAGAGGACTATCTCTGGCATATTTTCAATCCGGATAAAAGCGACTGGTTCCCCAATTCTGAAATGCCTGCCATCGCCATGGCCATCTTTCGGGAATACCATCCGGATCGTACGATCGAGTTTGCAGCCGATCTTCAGGAAGCATTGCACGTAGAGGGTAGAGACCTGACTGATAAAGAGGCTTATCTCCATCTGTTGGCAAAATATGTGATCGAGCCGGAAGCCTTTTATCAAAAACTCCAGGAAGAGACCTACAAGGAAAAGGCATATTACGATTTTGCCCTTTGCAAGCAATTGCAGGTAACAGGATTCCCTTGCGTGTTTTTGCAGTTTGATGAAACCAGATTTTATATGATTGCAAGAGGGTACAGTGATCTGGCGTCAGTAGAAGCCCGAATTAGCAAGATCACTTCGCAGGACAATTCAGCAAAATGGTCGTAACTTGCGTGCACTAAAATGTGTACATGGAATACAACAAACTTATCTCTGTTACAGGTTTCTCCGGACTTTTTGAATTGGTCAGCAGCAAGTCAGATGGTGCCATCGTGAGATCGCTCGACGACAACAGCACCAAATTCGTTTCCAACCGAATCCATCAGTTTTCACACCTCGAATCAATTGAGGTTTATACGACCGATGAAAATGTGAATCTTTCCGAAGTTTTCAAAGCAATGGAAACTGCCGGTGGAGACCTTCCTTCAGAAAAAGACAACAAGGCCATCCAGCAATATTTTGATAAGACTTTCCCTTCCATGGATTTTGAAAGGGTCTATGCAAGTGACATGAAAAAAATGGTTCGCTGGTTTGGCGTGATCAAAAAACACAACATAGAAATCAAGCTTACTGAAACAGGGGAAGAAGCTACTGAAAACTGATTGGATCAATTTTACATCATGGGATACAGTGCAAACATTCAGAAACTGACTCACCGTTTTCTGCCACAAGATTTCCAATTGAAGGATTGGGAAACCATTGAGCCCTATGTCATTCAATTGCGTGACAGGAACATCAGCAATGTTGTTGATTTGGAACAATGGCTGAAAGACATGAGTGAACTGGAAGCCTTCATCAGCGAAGATGCCTGCTGGCGACAAGTTCGCATGACCTGTGATACGGGAAACAATGCACTGGAAGAGGCTTTCAATTTCTTCTTCATGGAGATCCAGCCAAAACTGCAGCCTTATGCTGATCTCCTGAACAGAAAGTTGGTGGATTGCCCCTTTACCAAAGAGCTGGATCAGCCAAAATATTTTACCTACCTCCGTTCAGTGAAGAAAAGCATCGACCTATTCAGGGAAGCCAATATCCCCTTGCAATCAGAAATGAGTGTATTGCAACAGCAGTATGGTGCCATTGCTGGGAAGATGACGATCGAACAAGAAGGACAGGAATATACCTTGCAACAGGCGGCAAAGTTTCTGGAAAATGAGGATCGCAATATTCGTGAATCGGTTTACAGAAAAATTGCAGAGCGTCGTTTGTTGGATAAAGATGCCCTGAATGATCTTTATTCCAAGCTGATTGAAAAAAGACACCAGATCGGACTCAATGCCGGCTTTGCCAACTACCGCGATTACAAATTCGCAGAGATGGGTCGCTTTGATTATACACCAGCTTCCTGCTTCCAGTTTCATGAAGCCGTGAGCAAAGAGGTGATGCCATTGGTTGACAGCATCTATGAAGCACAGCGCAAGCGCCTGGAACTGGACGTGATGCGGCCATGGGATACCGAAGCAGAACCTGCCGGAATCGCACCGCTTCGCCCTTTTACCGATGGTAGCGATCTGCTGAAAAAATCAATCGAATGCCTGGATCAACTGGATCCTTTCTTTGGAGACTGCCTGCGGAAAATGAAGGAGTTGAATCACCTGGACCTCGACAGCCGCAAAGGCAAGGCTCCTGGCGGATACAACATGCCCTTGGCTGAAAGTGGTGCTCCCTTCATCTTCATGAATGCGGCCTCACAGATGTCGGACCTGACCACCATGGTGCATGAAGGCGGACATGCCATTCATTCTTTTCTGGCACATGAACTGGAGTTAACGGGTTTCAAGGAATACCCCACAGAGATGGCAGAAGTGGCCAGCATGTCAATGGAACTTTTCACGATGGACCACTGGCACATGTTCTTCGACAATGAAGCAGAAATGAAAAGAGCCAAGCGCCACCAACTGGAAAGGGTGATCACCATCTTCCCCTGGATCGCGACCGTCGACAAATTCCAGCATTGGGTATATGAAAACCCGTTACATACGCTGGAAGACAGAAAAGAAAACTGGTACCGCATTCTCACTGAATTCTCTGCGAAAGCAATCGATTACAGCGGATTGGAAAAATTCAGAGCGTTCAGCTGGCAAAGACAATTGCACCTCTTTGAAGTACCCTTTTATTACATCGAATATGGTATTGCTCAACTCGGAGCCATAGGAATGTGGAAACAATACAGGCAAAACCCTAAACAAGCTTTGCAAAATTACATGCATGCATTGAGCTTGGGGGGTACCAAAACGCTGCCAGAGTTGTATGCGGCAGCGGGCATTGAATTTGATTTCTCTCCTGAGAAGATCAAGGACCTCATGCTGTTCGTAAATGCTGAATTGGAAAAACTCTGAAAATACCACTTATAGGGTAGTACCAAAAAAAGCTGTTGGCATTGGATTGGATTAGCTTTGTATTGCTACTAATCAGAGCCTTAACGAAATCTCCCGGTGTTTTTACACCGGGATTTTTTTTAGCGACAGGTTTTGCAAACACCATTGACCACCATGTTGATCTCTTTCATGGTATAGCCTTTCGGCAATTGTACTTTGGGGATGGTTACCTCATCGAGACAAACTGTTTTACCACAGCTATCACATTTAAAGTGTACATGGTTATCATGATGATGTCCCGAAACAATGCAGGCTTCGTTGCACAATGCATAACGGGTGATATTATCCGTGGAGGGAATGTTGTGAATGATCCCCTTCTCCAAAAACGTCTGCAATGTTCTATAGATTGTTACCCTGTCATACTCTTCTGCACATTGTAATTCTATGTCTTGGTGTGCTAGGGCATTGTTGGAAGAAAGAAATATTTCCAGGATTCTCTTTCTCCCTGTTGTTACACTGAGTGTGCTGTTTTTTAATATGGATTCAATATGGCTCAATCTATTCCTTGATCAATTCATCAATATCATGCAATAGGGTTTCCACTTCGTCTTTTTTAATACCATCATAAATTCCCCTGACCCTTCCCTGTCGATCCACCAATGCAAAAAACTGGGTATGCAGAAATTGATCTTCAATGTTTTTGCTGCTGTTCTTGGGGTCGTCCAATAAATAACTTTCCCTGGCTGATTTGTAAAGGTCTTGTTTACTTCCGGTGAGGAACCACCAATTTGTTGCACTCGCTCCAAGTGAGTCGGCATATCTTTTCAAAACAGGCAAACTGTCTGTTTCAGGATTGACGGTGTGAGAGAGGATGAGAAAATCGGGATTGGATTTGTATTTCTCATAGATGGCCTTCATGTTCTTGTTCATTTTGGGACAGATGCCTTTGCAGGTAGTAAAAAAATATTCTGCCACATAGATCCTGTTGCCAATGTCTTTTTGAGAAACCATGTTGCTGTCCTGACGCAAAAACTGAAATGATTGCACGGTATTCAGTACAGGTAGTTTCACCTTTTCAAAATCCGTGAGCTGGATCATGGCAATGTAGAAGCCAGTGAGCAATACTCCAAAAAACAACAGGTAACGAACCGCTTTTTTACGCATGATGATGATGAATTAGCGCAAAATTACGCAGCAATGATGGATTTTGATGAAAACAGGGAATGCAACTTTGTTGCAAAATCATTAATTTTGTTGCCTGTCCATGTTCAAGATCAATTATGACGCCCTGGGAATTGCCGCATCCATTGCCTGTGCCATCCATTGTGCACTGCTTCCCCTTGTCATGACCAGTCTGCCCATACTGGGGATCAACATCATCAACAATTACTGGTTTGAATTTTTCATGATCCTTCTTGCGCTCATCATAGGGATCTATTCACTCATGCATGGTTTCAAGAAACACCATCATAGAAAGCTACCCATATTCATTTTTACGGCGGGTATCTCTCTGCTGTTTTTAAAGCAAATATTTCATGCACAGCAATTGTGGTTTTTGGTTCCCGCCATGCTATTGATCATCACCGCACATTATGTCAATTACCGCGATTGCAGAAAAGCAGCCCATTGTCATACAGACGATTGCAATCACTGAGTGATTCTGTTCAGCACAACCGCTGCAACTTTCTTTCCCTGTTTGTTTCCGTTTTCACATCCGGATCGATAGTGTATTCCTCCATACACTCGACTAATGGATGCTTCCAATGCGGCATCGCGATAAGACTTGAAAGAACGGATGGGAAGATTATACTCCAACTCTGATGAATCCGCAAAAGCTTGGCCATCACCAAAGAGGCTGGTCAGTATCTCAGCGGCTGAAGAAGATACCGTACTATGGCCCGAAGTATATTCAGGAAAAGGAGGCGTTTGGATAAAGGAAACCCATTGCTCTTCAATCAGGCGCTGAATGGCGGTCTGGGGACGAATCCGAGTGGTACTGTATTTTACGTACCAGCAGGAAATAAAGGCATCATACATGCCCACGGCTGTCATGGCATAAGCCTTGGCGGAAGCTATATCATCTGCAGCATGATCCCTGCAGGCTTTTTGGGTGATGGCCATCCAATGTCCGGGTGGCGTCATCTTTTTGTCCTGAAACATGACATGACCCTTGTGCTGGGATACAAATGGATTGTCGTCCCAGAAAATAGCAATGTCTGTCTGTTCCTCGGTTCTGTTTTTGGAGAGATCATAGACCTCTCTCAACTCTTTAAAATAGGCAGATGCAGTATCAGTGCTGTAGGCAGGAAATGGATCTGCAGTAACCTCATCGTATGTGCTCAGCGCCATGGTCATCATCTTGGACCAATGCGGTTCCAAACCATCTGCATAATCAGGCAATGTAGGAACCCAGCGACTGGGATCATCGGTTTTCACTTCAAATCTTTCAAAGCCCCTGGTTTCTTTGTAGTTATCCTTCGACAATCTTTTGGCCACAACGTCTGCGACCTGTTGTCCAAATGCAACTGAATGCTGGATCACTGCTTCATCAAGTCCGGCTCCATGTGCTTTGATCATGGAATCCTGGAACTGTGTGATCTCAGGAGCAGAAAAGGTTACCTTCTTCGCAGTTTCACAAAAAGCCTGAATAGAGGCAATGGAAAAATCATACCGCTTCCCTTTTTCAGGGATGGGCATGGGATCGAATCCGTTTAGCTTGGCTGTGATGGAAGGATATTTTTCATCACCGAAACGGGCAGCCTCATACATGGCCAATGCACAATTCGCATAGATCCTGCTGGCAACAGGCGGAGTGAAGATGTCCACCACAATCACATCCGTCAGCTTTTTTACGAGCTGATGTGAAAGCGCTTTATTGGTCTTGTTTTCTGGGTGCTGATTGGAACAGCTGTTTACGGAGATGATGAAGACTGCAAGACAGACGATCTTGCTGATTGTTGAAGATTTCATGGATATTGGGTTATGGGAGGGAAGGTAAGTTGACGGGTTATTTTTCCTTTTTGATCAAAGATGGTCACTGCATTGGCATGATTCGGCACCTGCCATTTTCGTGTTGACTGCGAGAGAAATCCTGAGCCCCATGCAAATTCAATTTTCTCTTTCTTGTTACCATGATCAATCACCGCGAATTTTTCATTGGATGTCAAATGGATGGGCTTGTTCGAAGAGACGCTGTTTGAAGTGCCAAAAAAGGAAAGTTCTTTTCTGTTTTGGGTAGCAACAAAATAGGTTTTATCCTTGATCTGTATGAGGGATAGTGCCCTTGCATCTCCTGGCACAAAGAAACCAGATTTTTCAAAGTTGACCGGATCAAAAGTCTTGTTTCCTTTGTTCAACAACACAAGACCATTAAAGGCATCTGCTCTTCCCTGACCCGTTTCCATGCCAAAATCATTCCCCGTAAGCAGCATATCGGGCATGCCGTCATGGTTGACATCACTGGATTGAATGCCATAGAGTGGGGCCATCTGTGCCTCGATGGGAAGCTCGTGCAGGGTGAATTTATCTTGACCCAGGTTTTCGATCCAAACGCTTTTCATGTAGTTGGCCATCAGCACGGAAACACCCTTCATTTCATCAGGGGTGAATACATCCTTTACCGTGGCTCGGCCAAAATCAGCATAATGTTCAAATTTTCTCCTGATCAGGATCAGTTGTTTTTGCATATCGTCCTTGGAGTGGAAAAAATATTCTCTTTTTACCCCAGCAGAATCCGGAAAATAACAGGAGATGAAGGCATCGTAGGAACCGTTCTGATCAAAATCTTTTGCATAGATGCGAAGGGGTTCTCCGGAAGAACATTTGAAGTATTGGTTCAAACCAAAATTACCCGCAACATAATCCATATCACCATCCTGGTCCAAATCTGCAGCAGCCAGACTGTTCCACCAACCCTTGGCTTCACTGATCTCTTTGGACAGTGTTATCTTTTGGAATCCTTTTCCGGTATTCTTATAAAATGACAGCTCACTCCACTCTGCTGCGATCAACAGATCCTGGCGATTGTCATTGTCAAAATCAGTGAACAAGGCATCGCTGACCATTCCCAATGCTGCAGGATCTGCAAACCACTGTTTTGTTATGTCCGTGAATTTCAACTGTCCAGGCTTAGAATCATTTCTCAACAAAAAGGACTGTCCGGGTTTGGGATAAGCTTTGGCTTCTACGCGACCGCCAACAAAAAGATCCAAATCACCATCACCATCCACATCTCCCGCTTTTACATTTTGCCCGGTTGCTGTCTCAATGGGAACAGCATTGGGCATGACCTTGAAATTTCCCTTGCCATCATTTTCACATAGTACATCCTGATACAGACTGGAGCCGGGATCGTGCTGGTAACTTCCTCTTACGATGTACAAATCATTGTCGCCATCTCCATCAGCATCAAACAAAAGCAGACCCATGTCTTCTTCCTTCAAGAGATCTGAAGATTTGATAGACAAAATCTTTTTGCTGAATTTTCCATTGGGCTGCTGGGTCAGCAGGACGGGTCCTTGAAAACGACTGGAAGAAGACAAAACCATGTCGTCATTGCCATCACCATTTACATCTCCCACTGCAATGGCCGGACCATATTGAGAGAATTTGTGGGGAAGGGTTTTTTGCAGGTTGAAATCGATGAAATCATTTTCTTCATGTACATACTCAATACCCATGGAGGCAGGATCGACCATGGACAAATAGGATGAAGTATTTACAGTCTCTTTTATTACTGTTTTTGCCTTGGCATGATCAAGAACGAGGGTCTGGTCTGTTTTTTGCATTTCCAGTTTTTGTTCTTTTCCATCAGCCCATTGCACCTTTATCGAATCCACTTGGCTATGGGTTCCCAAACCAAAGTGAAGCGTGCTTTCTGATTTGGAAAGATATCCTCTCACACAATGGCTTTCTGCCACCTGCAAGTTGCCTTTTGTCCATATGCTGACCCTGGCACCAAAACCAAGAGTATTGTCCGCCGGACCCTTCAGTGTTACCCGCAGGTAATGCGCTGGAGGTTCTTTTTTGTTTTTTGTATACAGGGTGTTCTCAAACAGAAAAGCAGGATCATCTATGTTATTGGTGATGATATCCAGGTCGCCATCATTATCGAGATCGGCATAAGCAGTGCCATTGGTGAAACTGGGGAGGCTTATTCCCCATTCTTTGGATTTATCTGTGAAAGTCAGATCACCATTGTTCTTGAAAATAAAATTGGGAATTTTCACAACAGGGATCATATCGAGTAATTCCTGACGGGTAACCAAGCTGCTGTTGACACTTTTGCGGAAGGCACCAAAATCATGATCGATAATATCTTTAGGGAAGCCATTGGTGATCAAAAGATCACGGTAGCCATCATTGTCAAAATCTGCCAGCAGTGGTGACCAGCTCCAGTCGGTGGCTTCAACACCCGCCATGAAAGCAATATCACTGAAAAGGGGGAGGCCCGTTTGCGGATTTTTTCCCTGGTATACCTGAAAGGTATTGCGCACAAACTGGTATTCATATTTGTATTGTTCGGTAAAGAGATAATGATTGTAATTGTTGGCATTCATGTTCACCTTCTTCCGCTTGTTTTCCTGCGGGAGCATTTCAACTGCAAACAGGTCATCCACACCATCGTTGTTGATATCAGCTACATCCGAACCCATGGAGGAATATGATTGGTGCTTGAATATATCAGCAATGCGGTTGGTGAATGTGCCGTTCTTGTTGTTGATATAGATCAGGTCAGTACTCAGGTAATCATTGGCAACATAGATATCGGGATACCCATCCATGTTGAAATCATGGATGATAGCGGAATGACTATAACCACTCCAATCGATTCCTGCTGCAGCAGAAACATCCGTAAACTTCGCATGTCCCAGGCTTGAATCAAAATCATTTCTGTAAAGCAGGTCTTTGGTCAAAGCATTTTTCCCCCTTCTGAGGTCATCCGACAAAAACTGGTTGGGATACTGCATGTCGATGAAATTCACTGCAATAAAGAGATCGAGGTCACCGTCCAGATCATAATCAAAAAAGGTAGAGATGGAGTTGTGGTTGTCATCAGTAATACCATATTCTGTCCCGCTTTCTTTAAAATGCGGTATCCCTTCTTTGTCATTGCCTTCATTGATGAAAAGAAGATCACGGAGTTTGCTGCTGTCATGGATCATGGTATTGCAGACATAGATGTCCAGTTTACCATCAGTATTGATATCTACGAAGGTTACACCGGAAGACCATTGTCCCTTTTTCTTTTGGGCATTGGCTTTTATAGTGACTTCTTCAAATGACAGCCCTCCTTTGTTCAAGTATAATTTATTGTCAACCTGATTGCCACAGAAATAAATATCCTGCAATCCGTCACCATTCAGATCCCCTACTGCAACACCTGCACCATTGTAGGTGAATTCATTGTCCAGAATATTGATGGTGTCGTTGATGACGATATTGTTGGCAAAATCAATTCCGGAGGAAGATGGATCAATCTTTTTGAATAGTGTGTCCTCTTGTTGACATGATGCAGAAAAAAGTATAGTAGCAAAAAGAAAATGCTTCAGTTTCATACGCTTCCTTGTATAATAAACCCAATGCAAAATTAAATGAAAAAGGCTGCACTCATGGTGCAGCCCTTTCATAGATTGTGTATCTGAAGAAATTAGTAGCCAGGATTTTGCTTCAAAGTTGGAGCACCGTCCTTTGCACTTTGAGTGATGGCTTTTGCAGGAAGAGGGAAAATCTCATTCTTTCCAGCAGTAAATGTTGCTCCATTCAAGTAAGTACGCTTCGCTTTTTCCTTAGCGAAGTAAGCATTCTTTACAGAAGCAGCAACACCCCATCTTACAAGATCGAAGAAACGGTGTCCTTCCATACCCAATTCAATGCGACGCTCAAAACGAACTGCCTTGCGGGCAACCGCCTGATCTGTCCAGGTTGCAGTATACAAGCCGATCTTGTAGTTGGCTGCAGGAGCTCCACCATCTGTTACGAAATCAGAGGCATTGGAAGCACGCTGACGAATCTGGTTAACGATAGTCCTCGCTTTTTCCAGGTTGCCTAATTCCACTTCAGCTTCAGCAAGCTGCAACATTACGTCAGACAAGCGGATGAGCTTAAGGTTGTTTGAGTTGTATCCAGATGTCCAGCCAGAAGCGTGGGTAACTTCAGCTACCTGAGATTTGGCATGAACATTTTTTATGGGTGCATAAGGACCACCATAGGCCTGGTCACGAATCCAGGTAGAACCCGGATGCTTACCCCAATCAAGGTAAGGGAGGCCGCGTCTTCCTACAGTGCGGTCAAGGCGTGGATCTAGTGGACCAGTATGAGGAGTGAAAGATGCATCTGCTTTGATACCATCGTCGTTCTTAACATCGGTATTGCTGTAGGTATCCAACAAAGGAAGACCATTGGCATCCACCTGGAAAGAATTTACCAAGTCCTGAGAAGGTTGGTGGAATCCGCAACAACCTGCAGGTCCGCCATTGTAAGGGAAATTCAAAACGTCACCTACGTTTCCGGCATCACCGCCACCAGTGTTAACAGCCATCTGTACTTCGAGAATTCCTTCCCTTGTATTTCTTACAGAAGCATTGAAGTTGTCAGAATACTTTGCATTCAAAGCATAGCGTCCTGAGTTAACAACAGCGTCAAACTGGGTTTTGGCTTCAGCATATTTTTTCTGCCACATGTAAGTCATACCCAATACAGCTTGAGCAGCACCTTTGGTAACACGACCCACTTCTGGCTGGGTTACAGGAAGGGCATTGATAGCAGCTTGGAGATCAGCCTGGATTTTAGGCATAATATCAGCAGCATTACCAATACG
>JACCDP010126645.1_pt1 | contig 50231 bp, 42 predicted proteins | sample 7445841 | NCBI WGS metagenome assembly JACCDP01 (sample SAMN15323441, study PRJNA562643) | freshwater metagenome | isolation source: river surface water | place: USA:Blue River Watershed | collected 2017-08-17
ACAGCCCCCATTTCGTGGGTGGTCAATTGACTTTTAACCGCATAGCCTTTTTCTTCAAGGCTATAGGTCATTTGCATATAAGCATTACCGCCATAGTACAAACGGTAGGCTATGCTGCGCTCATCTTTATGATGAAGCGTCCAATAAAATTGATTAGATGCGTAGCGTTTTTGATCCGCAGTAAAATACAATAAGTGTTGAGCTCTTGATTCATCAAACAACTTAACTGGTTGGCGCGCGTCAGTTTTATAAGCCTTTAACCATACCTGATGTATACCAGCGCCTTTGTTGCTTAAACGCAATTGCACATCGCTGTTTTCAATGGTTGTAAAAGTTTCTTGACCTTGAACAGCACCTGCAAAGCCCTTATAAATTGATAATAAAGCGGCACTATCTTGTAGTATCGTTTTTTGAGCACTGTCTTGATTGGCTTGCACTTTGGCCAACTGGGCGGCCTCTTGTTTTTTGGCCAATTCGCGGCTAGCTTGAACTGAATCTGTATAGTGTTTTTGTTTGGCTAATTCTGCTTCACTGGGTTGATTGATATAAAAATACCCCATGAGTAAAACAAAAATCAAACCTAGTCCGATGTATGAATTTCTATCCATTTGAAAGATTGCGCTTTAAAGCGTGCAAAGGTATCGTTTTTTGGGGACTTTTTTTAAGGCTTTTAAAATTCACCAAATGCCCCTAAATATAGCATAAAGTTGTACTTTTGCTCTATGAAAATGACCTTTTATGGGGCAGCTAGAACCGTTACTGGTAGCAAACACATGCTGACCACAGACAAAGGCTTCAATTTACTGTTGGATTGCGGCCTTTACCAAGGCGAAGGCAAAGACAATAGACATCTTAACGAACACTGGGGATTTGAGCCAAGAACGGTCGATGCAGTGTGCCTATCTCATGCCCACATAGATCATTCAGGTTTATTGCCCAAGCTGTTTAAGGATGGTTTCAGAGGTAAAATCTATACCACACAAGCCACCAAAGATTTATGTGAAATCATGTTACTTGATAGCGCTCGCATTCAAGAAAGCGATTTAAAATACATCAACAAAAGACGTCTTGACAAAAAACTCCCAATTATTGAGCCTTTGTACGATGAGAAAGATGCTCAAATGGCGCTAGACAACATGATAGCGATTCCATACAATGGCAGCTTTATCATCAATGATGAAATTACAGTTGAGACATACTCAAGTGGACATATTCTAGGCAGCGTGGCCTTAAGATTGCTCCTCAAGCGAGAAGATAAAGCCCCTATCAGTTTAACTTTCACTGGCGATATTGGCAGAAAAAACGATGCCATCATTGAAGGGCCTTTCCCTTTCCCTCAATCTGATTACATTATTTGTGAGAGCACTTATGGAGATAGATTGCACGCCACACAAACAGATGTTGAAAGCAAAATATTATCTGTTGTTCAATCGACCTGTATTGAGCAAAAGGGCAAAATCATTATCCCTGCCTTTAGCGTTGATCGCACTCAAGAAATTGTATACGCCTTAGACCAACTGGCTACACGAGGTTTATTGCCTCAAATAGATGTGTTTGTTGACAGCCCTTTGTCTGTTAAGGCAACTAAAATCATGGCTGAACATCAAGAGTATTTCAACAAAGACATTTTAAGCTATATCAACAAAAACGGCAGCCCATTTAATTTTTCAACCTTACATTATGTTGAAACCGTAGAAGCCTCAAAAGCCATAAACAGTTCTAATACCCCTTGTATAATTGTAAGTGCAAGTGGAATGGCTGAAGCAGGCCGTATCAAACACCATATCAAGAACAATATAGGCGACGCCAAAAACACCATATTATTGGTTGGTTACGCCTCGGCAGGCAGTTTAGCTGGCAGACTTAAAGCAGGCGATCCTGAAGTCAAAATATTTGGAGAAATGCATGAAGTAAAAGCCAAAGTTGAGAGTATGGAAAATTTTAGCGCACATGCAGATTACAATGAGATGCTGGACTATTTGTCTTGTCAAGATCCTAACAAAGTTAAAAAGTTAATATTAGTACATGGTAATTTTGAGGTTCAAACCAAATGGGCAGACAATCTAATTCAACATGGCTTTTTAAATTGTGTTATTCCAAATAAAGGAGAAAGCATAGAACTCACATGAACATAGACAAAAAAACAAGGCTATTCATTATACTTGGCGGCTTTTTTATCGCCAATGCTTTGGTGGCCGAATTTATCGGCTCAAAGTTGTTTTCATTGGAAAACAGTTTAGGCTTGAAGCCAATCGATATTTCATTGTTTGGAATTGAACACTTATCGTTCAACTTAACCTGTGGTGTTTTGCTTTGGCCTATGGTATTTGTCATGACAGATATCATTAATGAATACTATGGCAAACAAGGGGTTAAACTATTGTCCTATTTAGCAGCTGGCCTTATTGCTTATACGTTTGTAATGGTTTATTTAGCCATGAAAACCCATCCCTTTGACTTATGGGAAAACAGCGGACAATCCGTTCAAATTGGCAGTATGCAAGTGGCTTATAACAAAGTCTTTGGTCAAGGTCTATGGATTATCATAGGCTCATTGGTCGCCTTTTTAATCGGGCAAATGTTAGATGTTTGGGTCTTTCATTGGATCAAATTAAAATCTGGCGAAAAATACCTTTGGTTAAGATCAACCGGCTCCACTTTGATTTCGCAATTGATAGATAGTTTTGTGGTATTGATCATTGCCTTTTACATTGGCAACAATTGGCCTTTAAAACTTGTGCTAGCCGTTGGGATAGTCAACTACATTTACAAATTTACTGTGGCTATGGCTTTAACGCCTGTCTTGTACATTTTGCACAACAGAATCGACAAGTATTTAGGCATAGAGCAAGCTCAGCAAATGACTAAAGCTGCTGCTCAAGAAGACTGATCTTGACGATTGAACTTAAACCACAACTTAAGTCGTTCAAAGACTTTTTTGTATTTGTCTTGATCAAAGATGGCTGATTCATTGGCGGCTTTGTACAAAATAAACAACCCTACCGGCAACAGTACCAATGAGGCCAACCAAGCCCCTATCCATTCTGCCACTATACCCTCTCGCCCCATTTTTATCCCTATCATATTGATGACATAATAGAGTATAAACATGATGATTGAAACCACCATTGGCATACCCAATCCCCCTTTTCTAATAATGGTTCCAAGAGGCGCTGCAATTAAAAACAAAACAATTAACACAAAAGATAAGGTGAATTTCTCATGCCATTTGAGGGTGAACATGCGATCATCGTTTTTAATGTCCTCCAGCTGTTGACTAGTAGATTCAATAATGCTTTTTAAATTTCTTGCAGATCCCAATGCCAAGTCCAAAATAGCATAGCGGTTTTCTTTAGGGAAATTCATAATAATGGTATCGAGCGTAAACTTAGGACTATCCAGCACCTTAGTGCCTTGCATGATGTATTTCGTTTCTGGATAATAAGGCCTTAAGTACTCCCTAGTTAATAGTGTTTTCTTTTGAATTTCTTTTTTAGCAGAATCAATGGCTAATTGCAGTTCATTGATATTCATCATAACTGCAGAGCCTTTGAACAAATCTTTATCTGTTTGTTTCAAATCCAAATCACTTAAATCAAAAGTCATTTTTTGGGATTCAAAAGTGGTGTAGGTAGAAGGAATACGAGTACGGTAATTGGCATTTTCTACTAACTCTTCATAGCGTTTGCCATTCTGCAATGTAAAATACAATAGACGCTTATCATCACTCAAACGCATACTGCCCTTTTCGGCTCTGGTGATAGTAAGTTCAGAATACCCAGGTTTCATTTCATAAATTAAAACATCGTAGATGTTATCATTTTCTTGGTCTTTTTTACCAATTTTAATTTGATAGCCTTCTATCCCATTGTAAAACACGCCTTCTTTGATATCAAAGGCTGGTTTTTTGTTGCGAATATCCCATAACAAACTCTTGGCCTCTAAATTGGCCTTGGGGATGACAATATTTGAAACGTAAAAAGTTAAAACACTTAAAAACAAAATGATCAAAAAAGCTGGCATAAGTGCACGGTAAATACTGACACCAGAGGCTTTAAGCGCTACCATTTCATAAGATTCAGACAAATTTCCGAAGGTCATTAGGCTTGACAACAAAACCGCCAAAGGCAAAGCCATTGGGATCAAGTCCGCCATGGAGAAAAACAACAATCTAAAAACCACATGCCATTCTAATCCCTTCCCAACCAAATCATCAATGTACTTCCACAAAAACAACATGAGGAATAAAAACATTGAAATGAAAAAAGTCCCCAGGAATGGCCCAATAAAGGCCTTGACCACTAAAAGATTGATTTTTTTCATACCGCGTTGATTCAGGAACAAATATTATGCCCCAATAACGTCTTTAAGAATTTCGATTTGAGCATGCCACAATTCTCCGACTTCTCTTTTCTCTTCGGGACTACAGAACTCAGTCACTTTCAAAGCTACATCATCGGTTAATTCATCCACTATAATTTCCATTTCAATATATTCTCCATCCTGAGCATTCTCGAATTCGAAGCGACTGACTTTATTATGGACAGACTTGGTTAGTTTAGCTTTCATTTCTTGTCCGTCGTCATATACGAATACATAATCTGTGCGGCTCTTAGTTGTAACCTTGTGCGCAAACCACTCTTGAAGTCCAGAAGCACTTTGAATGTAATTAAAAAGTAAACTTGGAGAACATTTCACTGGAAATTCCAAAACCACTTGATCTCTGACTTGTTTCTTTGCCATATTTTACAACTATCTATTCTCACGCAATTTAATTGAAAAATATTGTTCAGTGAATTTTTTTTTAGGCATATTTGTAGTCAATTTTGAATCCCTTGAGGTCTGCATATACCACTTCAGTTGTTTGTCATGTGTTATTCATGCTCGCTGTAGGACCCTTCGTTTTGCTTTATGACAAAACAACTTCATTGCTTTGGATTAACCAACACCATCATCCTGTATTGGATCATCTCTTATACCACTTAACCAGACTGCCAGAATTGGCACTACTAATATTCGTGGTTGTGTTGGCTTTTTTCTACGAACGAAAATATACCCTAGCAGTTGTGTTGAGCTTGTTTATCTGCGCCTTATCGATCTACCTGTTCAAACAGATTATTTTCCCGGATTTCGAAAGACCATCTGTTTGGATCAAAGCCCAGCACATCCATTTGCATTTACTCCCATCTATTGATCTGCATAGCCACGGAAGTTTTCCCTCAGGACATACATTAGCTGCATTTGCCGCCTTAGGCATGGCTGGCTTTTTAAGTCGCCACCAATTGGTGCAATGTCTGTTTTTTATTATCGCTTGCGGTATAGCCTATTCTAGAGTATATGTTTGTCAACATTATTTAAGAGATGTTTATGTTGGCGCCCTCTTTGGTTACTTTATCAGTTTAAGTCTTTTTTTATTTTTCAATAATCGCTTAAAAACACCCTATTGGAACAACCCGCCATTTTCAAAACTTCATGAATAGTAAAATCAACCCCTATGCGCTGATATTGAGCGTCGGCTTGCTATTGTTCATACCATTTCTAGGCAGTGTGCATTTATTTGATTGGGATGAAATCAATTTTGCTGAATCAGCCCGAGAAATGATGGTAAGCGGTAATTATTCGCAAGTGACCATCAATTATCAAGGCTTTTGGGAAAAACCACCCCTATTCATTTGGATACAAGCCCTAAGCATGCAAGTATTTGGAGTGAATGAAATGGCGGCCAGATTACCCAATGCTCTTTTTGGAATCTTTACATTGTTGTATTTATTCCATTTTTCAAAGAAAGAATTAAAATCACCTCAGTTGGGACTTTGGTGGGTATTCTGTTACATGGCTTCAATAACGCCTCAATTGTATTTCAAAACAGGCTTAATTGACCCGATGTTTAATGGCTTTATTTTGTTATCTATTTTTGAAATTTACAAGTATTTTAGACAACCCATTTCTAGCGTTAAACCATTGCTATACGCAGGCCTGTATTCTGGCATAGCCATTTTATTAAAGGGACCTGTGGCCTTGTTGATCAGTGGCTTAGTAGTGCTCTGTTTATTGTTTTATCAATCGTATAGAAGTCGTCTGAAATTTGTACATTTACTTTTGTATGGATTAAGCACTTTGCTCATAGCCAGTATTTGGTTCTTACCTGAAACATTACAGAATGGCCCATATTTCATTGTTCAATTTATTAATTACCAAATCGGTTTATTTTCTCAAAACATCGCAGGGCATCAACAACCATTTTATTACCATGCACTGGTATTGTTGTTTGGTTGTTTTCCGATATCAATCATTGCTATGGCCTTTTGGCCTAAATCAAAGCTTGAAATCAAAGGTCAAAATCACATAGAAACTTCAGCGCCAATTAACAGTATGCGGTTGTTCATGTTGATTCTATTTTGGGTGGTTTTGATTTTATTTTCAATCGTAAAAACCAAAATCGTGCATTATTCTTCATTGTGTTGGATACCGTTAACCTTTTTGGCAGCAGACGGCATTACACGTCACAATGCCATACTGCCTAAATGGAGCAAATGGCCTATTGCTTTTATTGGCGGGCTATTGGGTTGTATTCTGATCATCTTGCCCATCTCTTTAATGCATTTCAAATCTGAGTTGATTGCATTGGTGAATGATCCTTTTGCAAAAGCCAACATCATGGCCAATGTACATTGGAGCAACTGGGATATTTTGCCAGGCCTGATCATTCTGATCAACACCATTCTGTGGTGCATACATTCTAAGCAACGCTTGAAGCAGTATACCCTCAAAGTGTATTTGGGCTTGCAAGTGTTGTTCATCAGTTTAACGGCAAGTTTAATCACCCCCAAAATCGAGGCACACACGCAAGGTGCTGTGATTGATTTTTACCAAGCAAAGGCAAATGATGACTGCTATTGGTTCGTTACTGGCTATAAAAGTTACGCCGCTTATTTTTACGCTAAAATTCAACCATTAAAAGCCAATGATGGCTTGCAAAAAATAACACAGGCGTTTATACAATCTAAACAGGCTAGTAATTATTTGGCATTGTCTGAAGCCGATAAAAATGCATTGGATGATGCACAAAAAGATTGGTTATTACACGGTCCATCAGATAAACCAGTCTATTTTGTAGCTAAATCACATGATCAGGAGGGCTTAGAAAAAGAACCTCAATTGATTAAAATCTGGGAGGCGAATGGCTTTATTGCTTACAAGCGGCCATAAAAAAAGGGCCAATAAATTGACCCTTTAATTGAGATTTAAAAATCTGATTAGTTATACTTCACTTTTGTGATCTTACCAGAAGCCATGGCTATTGCTGGAGCACCTTGAGTTGATGTCATATTAGCAGTAAAAGTAGCAGTAATGGTTTTGTTCACTGAATCGAACTCAGTGATATTCAATGTACCAGAAAAACCATCATAAGCAAACAATTTCATGAATGCTGTAGTAAAGTCTGAACCATTGGTATAGGCCACATAATTATCTGTACCATCTAAAGTATAAGAACCAACTCTATTAGCATTCAAAACGACACCTACCCATACCATGCTTGAGTCAGAAGCTGCAGTTTTGTAAGCAAACATGGTTAAAGTATCAGCATCAACAGTTGCTAAGATAGAAGGTGTTGTAGTGCCAAAGAAATTAATGTTTTTACTTCTAGCGTCAGATTCCCAAGTTGAACCATTTACAGTCATTGAAATGTAATCAGTTTTGCTTGGTGTGTTGTTGGTTGTAGGGGTTGTCTCCTCTTTTTTACAAGAAGTCATTAAAAAAGTAGCACTTAAAAAGGCTACAGCGGCAATACGGAATATGTTTTTCATAATGGTACAAAAATAAATATTTTAAGGCTTAAAACAAATATTTAGCCTCTACTCGCCCAACATGAACCGAAGCGGCTTGTGGCAAGGATCTGCCATCGTATACAAGGTTCAGTTGTATGTTTCCTTTGGTTTTGGCCCCAATACCAATTGACCAGGTTTGATTTAACCCTGCACTTAATCCATTTAATACATCAAAGGCCAAGGGTGTCGATGCTTGCCCATTGTATTTGATATGGTGTTGAGCCCACTTGCAATCAATAGTACCTTTATTAACCTTGTAAAAACGGCACTCAAAGCCCAACTCTTTTATTTGCGCTTGTTCTGCGCCAAATTCAACTGCATTGTTGGCTTGTGTATACTGGGCATAGGCCCCAAAACGCCAATTTTGTTTGTATTGCCAAACCAACTCTTGTTTGGCTGTATAAGCCATCATTTTGTATTGTCTATTGAAGGCTAAATCGCTTTTGAGGGCTTTAAATTGTTGCTGAACTTCAGTCATTAAGTTGAGCATTTGAAACAGATTCAACCTGGATTGCAAGCTATGTTTCTCTATACTTTTTTGGTCAAAACCCCAGGTCATTAATTGCTTGTTTTGCGTATTTAAGTAATTGTATTCCAATCCAAATTTCGACTGGTAACGGTTGTAAAACAACGCTTGTTTAAACGCTTTATTGGCTAAAATCATATTGGAAGCACTGGTTTCCAAACTCAAAGGATTTAACTGAGCCCCAAAGGCCTGACTCTGAACCTTATTCTCATTCTTAAAACTACTAATACTCTGAAACTTTGCTAATATTTTTTTCAAACCAACTCCTTGCTGCCAAAGAATAGGTGCAGCCCATTTAATGCTTTGATTAAAATCAATTGATTGGCAGTTGATCAAATCATTGCTTGGCAGAATTACTTTTACGAAATTGGCTTGGTCTTTAAAAACAGCCAATTCAAACTCGTTTAACTCTTCAATACCATTTTGGTTATAATCTATCCAGACATGGGTACCATAGCCGCTTTGAACAGGCGCAAAAGTGAATATACGCTTTTGTTCTCGTCCGGCACTTACTTGGTAATAGGTATTGAATTGAATTGCTTTTTTGAAGGCACTTTGATTGGATTCTAAACGCACTAGCAATACAGGCAAATCAGCTTGATTTACCCAATGCACCAAACGGTAATGGGTTTGGAATTTGAACAGCTGCCCTTTAACACCATTGTGCAACAAGGTATAAGACATTTGCTTACTGGTGCTTGCATATTGCATCAATTGAGCAGATGGTCTGTAATCTTCTCTCAATGTCCATTCTAATTGAGACTGCCAAGCATTTTGCAAGCGTTTTATCCATTGCAATTGGATTTGTTTATACAGAAAACTTTGGGGCGTGAGTAACTTATTAGAGTCAAGGCTTTGAAGACTGTTTTCTGTTTGCACATTGAATTTAAATTCACTTGCAGCCTTTTTATACATCAAGCCTGCAATATGATTATAGGCAGATTGCGCATAAAGATTGGCTTGTGATTTCATCTGATTGCTCTGAATAGAAAAAGTTAAAGCCTTATGTGTAAACAAATAACTGAGCCCAAGGTCAATGCCTTTAAATACTTGAGATTTCTTAAAGCCATTGATGTCTATAACCAACTGATGGGATTTTAAAATAGTCATTTGTGTTTGACTTTTAAGCACCGTTTCAGGACCAATACCATTTATGGCGGCATTGCTTAGTTGCCTGTTCCACAAACGGTTAAACTCGACTGAGCGATAGCGTTCAACTGCAGTAAAATGAGCGGTGGTTTTTTCTAATTGAGACGTATGGCTTAATTTGACTTTGCCCAATTGTTTAGGCATTTGTTTGAATTGGACAAAGCCTGCTAAACCATCGTCATTGGCTTTATCCAACGAACTGTAAGTATTTTGATTGAGTTGAGAATAAGCCAGGTCAAATTGCAAGTCTGAAAGCTTGGTCAATTGCTGTCGCCAAGTGCCGTTGACCATCTGAAAATGTTTTGGTGCGACAAGTAAAATTTCTGCTTCATAATCGCCCATCAATTCACCATTATTGGGCGCCACCCATGCAAACACTCTGCCATTGGCTGTTGAAGCTATTGCTTTATAATGGCCTTTACCTGCACCAACATAGTTGAATTGACAGACATAAAACACCGTATCTGAACCGGCATCATTGGTATACAAAAAAATGGATTGCCCCAAGGAATCTATTCTTCTATAATTAATGCGATTGGTTTGAAATTGTCTGTAGGCAAGATTCAAGACTAAACGCACAGATTCGTCGCCTGCATTTGATAAAGCATCAGCAATTTTACTGCGTTGATTGGTATCCGTCACTTGTTGCTTATGATCCTGCTCTGAGAAATACTGTATAGCAAAACTAGAGCGCTTGGTCTTAATCACTTCTGAAAAGGTAGTAACTGAGCGCAAGTATTGTCTATCGTTGTATTGAAACTCTACTACAATTCTTGAAAACTGAGTGATTAAAGCCGATGGCATAAAATACAATTCGCCTAAATTATAGTCTATGGTATAATCAAATTGCTGACCTCTTTGAAGCTTAACTCCATTTACATAAACTGCTTCAGTACCCGATATGACTAAAACATTTTGTTCGGCATTTTGTCCTTGCAGTTTATATGGCCCTTGCACACCTTCAATGCCCTGAATTTCCATGCGATTAAAACGCCCTCTTGACAATGCCACATTCATTTGCTCTTTATGGTTAAAAGACTTGGACTGATTAGATTGATTCAATACATGCATGCCTCTTGACTTCTTGTAATACTTCAAGAAACGATGTTCGCCATTGGTTTGCATTAAAAAATCACCTGCTATGATTTCGGAACTGTCTTTTTTGACTGCCACATATACTTGGTCAAAATCTTGAAGTTGCTGAGTGCTTCCTTGACTCTGAATGGGAACATTATCGTCAGTCATGGCTGCTTGAAGACTATACCCTCGGCCTAAAGGCCCTTTGAGTTGCAAATTCAATTGACTATTCAACAACAAGCCTTGAACAGAGCCTACGCTCATTGAACGCGATAAATTACCTGCCGCATGCAAGGGATTGTTTTGAAAAAATGGACTGGCTTGATGATTATCTGTTGTGCTAATTTTGGGTTTGTTATTTTCGGATTCTAAATAGATTTTATCTCTTTTAAAAAAAGCATTTTGTGCAGGAAAACAGGCCTGCCTGTAAGACATTTCTAAAGGCAGATTTTGAAATGCAATAGGCACAATGATTTGTCTTTTCTGGCTATTAAATGAAAAGGATTGTGTAACGTCAATACTATCTGCGTAAATTTTGATAGATGGGAATACACAAGTACTATCTGTTACAACGAAACTATCTTGTTTGAACAGTAGTTTCACCTTTACAATATTAGACCATGCAAATGCTGATTGAGTCATACCCTCAACTATGATTAAAACCAAAATGGCTTTGATCAGGTAGTTTTGTATAAAGGCAATGTCACGCAAAATGTTGTTCCTTGATGCAGTACACTTTCAAAACTAATTTGACCATGCACTTGTTCGAGTACTTTTCGACTGATGGCTAATCCCAAGCCCATTCCAGAATTCTTAGTACTGAATTTAGGCTGAAAAATTTTATCCTTGAGCGTGTCATCTATGCCAACACCATTGTCTTTAAAATACACTTTAAGATGGTCCTTGTCAATTTCGAGTTGAATGTCGACTTTACACACCTCACCTTCTTTGACTGCCTGTTGAGCATTCTTTAATAAGTTAACAAAGACCCTTTGCACTTGGCTTTTATCGACCATCACTACGCAATCATGCTTGATAGTATGCATTTGAATTTGCATATTGGCTTGAGAGCCAAACAACCCTACACAGGCCTGCAGCAAAGCTTGAATATCACAAGGCTCTGGAGAGCCTACCGGCATTTTTGCAAAAGACGAAAATGCTTCAGCCATTAAACTCAAATGATCAATTTGTTCAATTAATATTTTGCTAACATCGTTGATTTTTTCAGCCACATTTGTATCTCCTTTTTGTATGGCCATTTGCAAATACTGCAAATGTAATTTCATAGGGGTAAGTGGATTTTTAATCTCATGTGCAACTTGCTGAGCCATCTCTTTCCATGCGCCTTCTCTTTCGCTCACAGCCAACTTATTTGTACTAAGTTCTAATTGCTTCAACATGGAATTGTATTGATCTACCAATTGACCAATCTCATCTTTCTGTTGCCAAACGATTGGTTTGTTGTCTGCACCTAATTGCACATGAGACAAACTATCTATCATTAATTTAAGTGGTTTTACTAAGCTTTGACCAATATAGGCGCTCAACAACAAAGAGATGACAAGTAGAACAGCTGTGATGTTCAATAAAGACCCTAAATACATAGAAAACTCATTTCTCAAGTCAAGCGATTTAGAGAAGTAAGGTAAGTTAACAAAACCAATAAGTTCTCGGCGTTCATCATAAAGGGCATTGTAATAAGACAAGTATTCTAATTGCCCAATGGATTCATTTTGTTTGTAGCTGAATTGTTTTTTATAGTTCAGTTCATAATTAGCTATAGGATTCATATAGGGCGAAAACCATCCCTCATTGAAAATACGACTGTTGGCAGAATGGTATAAAGTACCATCTTTCATATACATGTTGATGTCAATGTCATTGGTGATAGACAAATGTTGAATCAGGTTCTGTATTGGTCTGTCATCGCGTTTATTATAACCCAACTCCAATTCATTTACAATAGATGCCATTTTCTTTGACATATTATCGTTTTGATTTTGCTTAAAACTAGCACTTACATTTTGAACAGTAAAGTAAACCACTACCGAACAAATGAATAAAGACATCAACACAAAAGCTGCTCTGATTTTAGTCTCTAAATACAATCGATTGATATTGATGACTCTGAAATATTGTGTAATGGCTGCATACACCTTTTGAAACTTTGGCGTAAAACTTAAAAAACCTATAGCGATAATGACCAAATAAATGAGGCCAAATAAAAGCAACAAAAGCGTAGTAAAATACAAGAGTATAAAGGTATATACATTGAATACCTGATTCCAAGTTGGCGCTTTCAAGGCCACTAACAAATAGGTATTATTATCGAGTTTTTTAAGCAACTGGCTGTAGGCATTGGCCTCAATAAAGTGCTCATCCTCCATTGTTGAAAGCGGCAACTGATTGATGATTTGATATGGATAGTCGCCTACACTTTTGACCAAAACATTGTTCTGATAGATGGCATAAGCGTAGGGTTGTTTTAGCAATGCTTGTTGGTTATTCCCATTGAAAAAGTAATCCAAGTTATAAGTATTGCCTTTTAATTTAGGGGTTAACAACAAGAACACATAACCAATATTGCGTTTGGATGGACAAATTTCATATTTAGCCAAATAGCCCCCTAAATAGTGTAAGTCACGGATGTATAGAAAATAGTTGGTAATGCTTTTGTTATTAGATTGATTGTACAAAGCATTCAAATAAGAATAGCTATATTTACTTGGTGTAACATCTCTACCCATGGAATCAAATCGCATTAGGGTAATGTCGTAGGCATGGATAAAGGGCGTAAAGAAATTGTATTTGATGTTTAAGGTCAATTCCTCATAATCACTTTTAGAATAGTAGAAGAATGAATCAATGGTAGCCGCTCTGATCATTTCATCTTCAATATTCAGTAGTTTGTACTCAAGCGCTTTATCAGATTTCGAGATCAATTCGGAGGCATATTGTTTGCGACTTTCTTTCTCTTTTTTACTGTTGCTTTGTTCAAACTGCACTGCAAATATGCCTGATACCAGAACTGCAAGTATGATAAAATGACTAAACAACAATTTTTTAATTTTGATTAACCACCATGGAATAATAACACCATAAACACCCAAGCATATCAGCATAAACCCATTATCGTGTTTTACCCAATAGGCATATGCAATGAATATGGCCCCAAGGAGAATAAGACTCATGAACCATTCCTTTGCTTGGTATACAGTCTTCAACAAAGCCGTCAACAATCTGTATACTACAACAAGGCAAATGAACAACAAAAACACATTGAACAAAGCCATCAATGTTTGTCCGTCAATATTACTCAACCACTTAAAATCGAAATCAACAGTACTATTTTCAATATAGGCAGGTAATAAGCGTAATACCACCCATACATTAATTGCCCAAAATAAAGTGGCTAAAATAAGTTGAAGGAGCTTAGCGTATGGCTTCAACCATTTCAAAGACAAACCTTGTACAGTCTGATGCAATGCCAATAAGGCAAACAAGACCATTAACAATTGACCAAGTTGTAATGTTTGTACATTAGAAATGGTGGATGCTTGACTCTTCCAAATCCAACCAGCATTCATCATGGCATTAAACAGGGCCAAGTACAATAAAGCCAAGACCATAAATTGTTTGATCTGAAAGCCTTGAGTTAAATTGCACACTTGAAATAAATACAACAAGAAAGCAAAAAATGCCAATACATATAAAGTTTGAACCAACCATTGGTTTTGATCTGTATGTTGTTTGGACAATTGCAATTTTGGCAATTGTGTGTGCCGCATAAAATTGGATTGTTCGCCTGGAGTCCATTGAGGCATATTCACCCAATTTGCTAGACCTAAATTTAAGTCTTGATTAAAGCTATTTTTAAACAATTCATTATTGGCAGGAAATTGCTTATACAAAGTATAGTAACAGTATACATTGTAATCACCAACATGAGCTGAAACCACTTGATACCAGCCATTTTTATTTTGCAACCATTGGCATTGAAAATTAGAATCTATCTTAAATTCTTCTGGCTGAATTTGTTGATTAGACCAGAAGACCAAACAATTGTGTTTATAGGCAAATAATGCTACTTGGTATTTGTTTAATAACTGAAAAGGTTCTGTGCTTAAATCAAATTGATCTAAAAGTTTTGGCAATTCAGCATGCTGTAAAACTTGAATTTGCTTACTTTGTTTTTTCTCAAGTTTGCTTAACAACAAGGCATTGACATCTTTGCGAATAAACGGCTGATCATTGGATTGATGTTCAATCAACCATGCCATTCCAAAGAACAGCAAGAAGAGTCCTACGCCAATGAGTTTAAGAATTTTCAATAATATTGACCTTTCATTAAGTAATTACAAACGTAATCTTTAACGCCTTCTTCTAAAGAGGTAAATGCTTGCGGATAACCAATGCTGTATAATTTACTCATATTGGCACAGGTGTAATATTGGTATTTATCGCGAATATCCAAAGGTGTATCAACATATTCGATTTGCTCAACTTGATTAAGTGCTTTGAAAGTATAAGCAGCTAAATCATTGAAGGTGTTAGCGGTTCCGCTCCCTAAATTATAGATACCACTGTATTTTCTGTTGTGCATGAAATATATGAGAACATTGATCAAATCTTTGACATAAACAAAATCGCGTTTTTGTTCGCCATCAGCAAAGTCACTGCGGTGTGATTTGAACAATTTCAATTGCTGATGCTCTGAAATTTGATTGTAAGCATGTAAAATAACAGAGGCCATCCTACCTTTGTGGTATTCGTTAGGGCCGTATACATTAAAGAATTTAAAACCAGCCCAAAAAAACGGTTGTTCTGTTTGTTGTATGGCCCATAAATCAAAATCCAATTTACTTTGACCATAGGGATTCAGTGGTTTTAAATTGGGCATTTGCTCATAGGATTCATCAAAACCATATTCACCCATACCGTAGGTAGCTGCGCTACTAGCATACACTAATGGTATGCCGCCTTCAACACATAATTGCCAAATCTGTTTAGAATATTCAAAATTGAGTTGATTCAAAACATGTGTGTCAAATTCAGTGGTGTCTGTTCTTGCGCCGATATGAAACATGAATTGTATAAGATTTTCTTTGCCTTTGGCCCAATCAAAAAAATCAGATCGATTAACCAAGGCTGAGTACTGCAGTCTTTCCCAATTAGCTTTCTTGGATTCAGGCGCAAAATCATCTACCAAAACGATGTCTTTAAATCCATCTTGGTTTAAGCGACTTGCCAAACAACTTCCAATAAACCCTGCTGCCCCGGTAATTACAATCATAATTTTCAATTCAAAAATACATAAAATTGAGTTAAATTTGCTGCGAAAATATTCAACATGAACGGACCTGTGCTATTTGTAACCAGAAAAGCCCATTTTAATGCGGCTCATAAGCTTTTTAACCCGCTTTGGAGCAAGGAAGAAAATGAAGCTTGTTTTGGAAAATGCGCCAATGAACATTGGCACGGACACAACTTTGATTTATATGTTACCATTAAGGGCATTCCATCTGTAGACACCGGCTTTGTGATGGACCTTAAAAAATTAAAGGTCATTATTGAAAACGAAGTGGTGGAGCATTTAGATCATAAAAATTTAAATTTAGATGTACCCTTTTTGAAAGATATTTTACCTTCAGTTGAAAACATCGCGGTGGTAATTTGGGAAAGACTTGAGCCCCATTTACCTGCAAATGTTAAATTACACAAAATCCATTTGATTGAGACCGTGAATAACTCAGTTGAGTATTACGGACCAAACACTCCATTTTAGTAGACTAAACACAAAGACTTGCTAAAAAGGTATTAATAGAATCTTGTAGATTTGTAATGGATGAAAAAATGGTGGGATAAATACAAGTATTGGGTCATTGGATTGGCCATTCTGTCTTGGATGACCATTTTTGACAGCAACAACTTCATTGATATCATTCAGTTGAGATCTGAAGTAAGGGATTTGAAAACTCAAAAAAACTATTACCAAACTGAAATCGACAAGGCTTTAAAAGCTGAAAAAGATTTGTTCTCGAGTCAAAACAATTTAGAACAATTTGCTAGAGAAAAGTATTTGATGAAACGCGACAGTGAAGATCTTTTCATTATTATTGAAACCCCTGCAGAAGATCAATAAGCATATTGACCTGAAACCACTACACAGAGTTTTTCCTTAATCATTTTACCACTGGGCAATTTTCCCTGAACCAAAATAATGTATACGCCAGGTATACATGGTTGATTATAGGCATCGGTGGCGTCCCAAACCAAATCACCTTCAACACCTATATGTGTAGCGGGTAAAATCGACTTAACAACAGAACCGTCAATATTAAATGCATCTACTGAAATAACCGCATCAGTTTCTGGCAATGCATAATGAATTAAGCAAACACCTGTTTGTCCGTTACTGTGAGGACTAAGCGCCATTGAACTCACTGAAAAATAACGATCTGTATGGGTTTGGATTTTTATTTGAGAATTGACTTTTCCAGGACTGGCCCCTCCTTCTAAATTTGAACAGGAATGCCAAGTATTTTGATCTGTTCCACTCATACTTACATCCAGTCGTTCAAGACTGACCCCTTCTTTAGAAGTCAACCATTTAAAATGCCAATCAGTATTATAATGCATGCTATCTATACTTTCTGAGGCAGCATTAATCAAAACCAATTTGGCCGCATTATCTGGCATAGGCGGCAACTTTGGCAACTGTAACTTAAGTGCATTTCGTCCACAGTCATATTGCTGACACAACCTCATAGTATCTGTCGTAAGTATAGCATATGTTCCTGAGTTAAATAATTTCTGACCTGAAGCACAGGGATAGATTTGATCCCACAAGCCATCTGGTGTTAAATTGGCCACAAATAATTGTTTTAAATCAACAGGGTAATCTGAACGGTTATACAATTCAATAAAATCAACTTGATTGGGCAAAGGATCAAATAAGACTTCGTTGATCAAAACCGACTGAGGTTTAGGCGCTGATAAAACCCTAATGTTGAATTGGAATGCATCTGAACAATTCCCTTGACAATCGCTTATTGACTTCAAGACTAAGGAATAAACTGTATCGAGCTTTAGCTGAAATGGCAAAGGAAATTTCAATCCATTTGTTTGAAGCCTGAAGCTTGATATCGCATAGACACGATTCGCATTAACCAAGTTTAAAACCTGATTGGAATCAACACATTCGCTAAACAACAATGAGACCTCCCCTTGACTTGAACAATCATAGGACAATAATTTGGGCGCTATAGTATCCACTTGATTTTTTGCAATTGAATTCTCTGCATTGGGGGTACCTCCATTATTAGCTATACTTGCTGCCCAATTAACCTCCCCCATGCAAAATTGATTCAAGTCTATGCGTTCCAAACTGAAGCCGCCTTTTTGCGCATTGGCATCGTGGTACCAAGCATCTGTATACTTTACGGCTTCGAAGACAATTCCATTGGGATGACTCAAATAAATCTCATCGGCCGCATTATTCAAGGACGGATTAACACTCAAAACATGAAAGGACTTTGGCATGATGGTATCTTGAGTCAAAACCAATGATGTGCTTGGGTCACTGATGGCCCAATTATTTAAGCAAATGGGATACATTGAATGATTATAAACTTCAATATATTCTTTGACCGGTAAACCTTGACTTGGCTCCGGATCTATCATTAACTCAGAAATCACTAAATCATTCAACTTGGCTTGAGCAAATTTCCATCTAAAAATGGCAATAGTCGTATCTGACTGATTGCCTTTATAATCTCTAAGCCCAGCTATTTTAATGGCTTCTGTTTGATTGGCTAAAAAACTGTCATTGAAAAACAACCTGACACTTGTATCAGAAAGTATTTGACTTTGGGCATTTGCTGATTGATTATGGTATCGACATTCATTGAGGAACAGATTGACAGAATCAATCGCCTCATTAAAATACAAATCAATGGCATTGGCTTGGTGGATCTGCCATCTTGTAATCTGAGGGGGAATTGTATCTTTTTGAATGGGGCCAACATAAAAATCATCAAACACATGTTTAGCAAAGAAAGAAGATGTGCTTTGCCTAATTCTAATGCCCACTTGATTCATTTGCCAATTGGGCGAAAATTTAACCTTTCCTTCCAAGCGCCTCTGCCCTGTTTTTAAGTTGATGTAACTTAGTTGAAATGAATCATGCTCATAGAGCAGTTCTAATCTTAAATTCGATTGGCTACTATTTAACACCCCATCTAAACCATCTATTAATTTACGCTCTACACCATTGCTTAATTGGTAGAATGAAACATCATCCGAGCTATTCCCTAATCGCACGAAATAGCCGTTCTTACTATGGGTAAGCGCTATAGAATCCGATTGCAAAAAGACATCAATATAATTCAATGAAGAAGGGTTGAATAGCATTTTGACATTGACCGACCAAAGCCAATTGGTATCAATTTTAGCAAAGGTAGAAAGCCCAAACTGACTGTTGGTTAATGTGCTCGAACTCCTCAATACACCTAACACATTCGAAAACGTATTCGAAGCAACATTCCAAACCGGTGCCACTGTTAAATCATTGTCGTTGAAATCATCCATGGTTTGGCCTTGAACAATTAAATGCCCTAACAGCAACAAAAGACTTACAACCCTCTTCATTGAGAGCAAAACAAGCACAAAAAAAAACCACCTGCCAATACAATTGACAAGTGGTTTTAAAAAGTAATTTACCAGACTTAATTAGAGTTTTTTAATCTCTTCATTGGCTATTTTATTATCTGGCTCAATGACCAAAATCTTTCTAAATTGTTCTTTAGCTGCAGCATTGTCTTTATTGGTCAAGGCTACAAAGGCTAGGTAACTGTAGGCATTGATCAAGTTGTTTTTGTGCTTAATTAATACTTGTTGGCCATTGCTTGTAGCGTCTGCTTCTATCAATTCAACGTATTTGTTATAATGCGCAACACTTAATCCTTTTAATGACTTTTTATCTTCTAGTTCTAATTTACTCTTGGCTCTCCATAAGTAACCATCTGGTGACTTTGGTTGCATGCGAGAGAAATCAGCAAAAGCAGAATCTGCCATCACATAATTAGCGGTTGCATAGTAAGCTCTGCCTAAATAATAATGATCCAAAGACATAGGCATTTTCTTCATGCGCATTCGCTTTTGATATTCTGCAACTGATTCTTTATAACGTTTGAAATTGAACAAAGTTCTGGCGTACTCTGAAACCATGTCAGCATTCAATGAATCCACTTGCACTGAATTTTTCAAGCAGCTCAATGCTGTTGAGGTGTCACCAATAGAGGCGGCAATTCTACCCGCATAGCTGTAATCCAATGCAGTTACTTTATTTGTACCAACTGTGTTCCAAAATTGCTTCATAGCATCGTTAGCTTCTTTGTATTTCTTCAACTCAAATTGACAATATGCCATAACACGATTATAAATGAAATTATTAGGATCTGTTAATTGATAAACCTTAACTTCATCAACTGCCTTTTGGTATTCTTTTAATTGGTACAAGAAAGCTGAATAGGTTGATTTTGCTCTAGAATCATTGCCATTCAATTCGATATAATACTTAAATTCAGTTTGTGCTTTTTCGAATTGCTTGGTTATAAAATACAGCTCGCCTAACTCTTTGTGTGCAATACTAAAACCTGGGTCTATGCTGTTGGCCTTTTCTAAATAGGCAATGGCTTCTTCATAGTTCATAGAGGCATAATACAATCTGCCTATACGAATATTAGCCAATACATTGTTAGGGTTTTTAGCCGCAACATCTTCATACAAACTCATGGCTTTGCCGCCTTCTCCTAACTCTAAAAACATATCGCCTAGAGTAAGGGTGTAATAGTCATTCCCTGAAGCCATTTTATGCGCATCAATGGCATAAGGCATATAGAAAGACAATTGAGTGAGCTTTGGCTGGTATGCTAAACAAGCGGCCTGAAAAATGATCTCAGGATTTTTGTGTTTTGAATACGCAATGGCTTTTTCAATATAGGTTTTGATTTCATTGGTATCTTTATTATTCAAGATAGCTAAACGGGCCTTAGCTATCATGCCCATAGCATCTGCATTGAGTTCCGCTTTTTTATAATACTGGGTGGCAGTATCAACTGAGCCCAATTTGTAATAGGCATTACCCAAATATAAATAAGCCTCAGAACTTAATTCCGCAGCAGGTAAGGCTAACAATTCCTTTTTTGCCTTAATGTAGTTTTCGTTTTGGAGTTCTACAATGGCATGGCTTAAACTTTGAGCTTTTGCAAGCATGCTACTTGCAATCAAGCCAGCTACTAATACGATCTGTTTCATACGCGTTATTTGATTAATAATTCTCTGCCCGGAAAAATGACTGGAACCAATCCAAATTTCAATATCAATCTTTGGGCAGAGGGTTTAAATAAGTAATTTACAAAATTAATGCCTGATTTTTGTTTCATGTTGGCATTGATCAAAACTATAGAGTTCACCAATGGATAATTACCACTGGCAATACTAGATTGTGAAGGTTCAATAACAGTAGAATCTGCGTTGGCTATAGACAAGATTTTCAATCCTTTTAACATTGGCAAATCTGCTTGTGCATACACATCACTGATATAGGTATAAGGCAAAACACCAATCGCATTTTGATGAGATCTGACATACGCCACCATTGCATTAAGTCCATTTTCGGCAAATAAATATTGTGGCTGTTGACTCAAATGAAAATGATCCATTAAGAATTTTACAGCAGAGGACTTAGACGCTTCAACCACTATGCTGTGCGGTTGATTATTAGTCATTGAACTTAAGACCGAGGCTAAGTCAATGTAATTGGATTTAAATTGTTCTGAAGCAATCAACACAAAAGCTTGTTTGGCAAAAATATGTTGCTTGGCATTAAAATCTTCTTGCTTTTGGATGAGCGCTGATTCAGTGGCAGAAAGTTCTCTTTGAGTAACAGCAGCATCTATACTGTTGTTTAACATGCCTTGAAACAGATCTGCCTCGTTGGCTAAATGCAATTGAATAACAGGTGGTTTATTGATGCCCTCAAAAGATTTTATCTCTTCATTGACTAGAGCCCTCAAACTACTATCCACCCATATATTAAGGGTATCGTATGTCTTTGATTGTTTAACTTGCTGCTGAGCATCCGAATTACAGGCCACTAACTGAACAATTAGAACAGCTATTAAAAGCTTTAAACCAATCAAACTAAAAACAGTATTTCGACTATTGAAGATCTGTTTCATTGTGATCTGCTCTAATATCTGTCTTAAAATCCTGATAGGTTCTAATCATTCTATATAAGCCATAAACCAAGAGTAAAACAGCGTATAGTGTCCTGACATTTCCATCTACACCTGATATAGAGGGTGTAAAATAAAAGATGCCAGCAAAACAAATAAACAAACAATAAATGGCGAATTTGAAAATGTACGCCGGGTGTTTGATGAGTTGTTTATACATGTCAATTACTCTTCCAATTCAAAGGTGATTGGAATACGGAAAATAGATTTAACTGGTTTACCGCCGTTCTTGCCAGGTTTAAACATTCTGCTACATTTGCGCAAAACACGTTTAGCTTCTTCATCCAATTCGCTGTTACCGGCAGTTCTTTCGATTCTAACATCTTCAACACCGCCAGATTGGGTTACAACGAATATGACAGTGGCAACACCGGTAATACCATCAGCTTTAGGGCCTTCTGGGTATTTAAGGTTATCTTCTAGGAATTGATAGAAGGCATCTTCTCCGCCAATAAACTCTGCTTTTTGGTCAACATTCACATAAACTTTATCATCTACGATGTCGCCGCCGCCTAAGTCTACAACAGGTGGTGGATCTCCAGTAGGATCACCATCCACATTCTTCTTCCCGATGTCTTTATCTTCAAGTTCGTCAATAGTTGGTGGTGGTGGATCCGTTACCTCGTCTCTTTTAACCGCTTGCATTTCTAAGAAACGAGCTGTTGGCCTAACCACTTCCTGAACTGGTGGTGGTGGTGGCGGTGGTGGCTCATCTTTCAATGAAGGTGGTTGAGTCAATACGATGGTAGTGGTATCGAGGGTTTCTTCAGGTTTGTCTGCAAACAATCCCAATGATTTTACCATTTTGGGAGAATACAAACCGAAGACAAAAATACTGCAACTTAATGCCAATGCCTTTAAAAGGTGTTTATGGTATTCACCTCTTAATGTGTAGGCTCCATAGGCTTTGTTTCTGGTTTCAAAAACCATTTCATCCATGGATTGTCCGGTGTAGAGCTTGTTGTTGTCCATAAATTAATTTTTTCGGTTAATACAATAACGGATTAAAAGGTAAATACATTGTTTATCGGTCTACTTGAGCTGTTCCACCATTTTTAATGGCTTCAATTTCCATTGGTTGAATATCTTGTAAGGCATAACGTTTGATGTGGGTGATATCCATTTCATCAAGCGCATCAACCATGTTTTCGAAATTCGCATCATCAGTAGTTTTGATGATACAAATCATGGTGTCTTTACTGCCATATGATTTCTCTAATTTGTTTTGCTTCCAGTAAATGATGTCTCTAATGCCTTTTTCATTAGCAAACACCGTTTTCTTTAAATCAGAAACAGTTGTACCTTCATACCACCAAACAGCATTTTCTTTATCAAGAATAATGTTCAACAACAACTCTTCATTGATTTTGATGTTTTCTGTTTTGTCTTTTTTAGGCATGTTCAGTTCCATTGCATTGGGTTTATTCAATGTAGTGGTTAACATGAAGAAGGTAATCAATAAGAAAGCTAAGTCAACCATTGGTGTTAAATCCACCTTGGTAGACATCTTCTTGGATCGGGTCTTACCACCGTGTTTCTTTTTACTCCCACTATCGGAGCTATTTATTTCTGCCATGGTTTATTCTCCTTCTTGTTTAATAGCTTGTTTATCTGCATTACCAGCCAATGTGGTAATTAAATTAAATTTGTTAACACCAACTCTTTCAGTCAAAGCTGTCATCACTTCCTTAATGGCTTTGATATTAGAGAGTCTGTCGCCTTTGATAGCAATTTTCATTGCAGGGTCAACATAACGGGCTTGTAAAACCCACTCTGCTAATTCGCACTTGGCTGAATCGGTTGGAATTCCATTTTGCTTATAAGCTTTAAACTGTTGTGGATTCAAGGCTAAAACACCCGGCATCTCTGCCAAAGAAAATCCAAACATATCAAGGCCTTTAAAAGCATTTTTTTGGTTATTAGTCAACTGAATTTCTTTATGCTTTCTGAGCATGTTCTCTAATAATTCAGCACGGTCTGAAGTTTCAGTAAGGCTAAAATAAGCCGCACCTTTTTTATCAACCGTAATGGTCATAACGTGATCCAATTTGGTTTGCGTACGCGCATTAGGCAAATCAATTGGCACCACTTCTGGTGGTCTGAACTTAGAGGTTAGCATAAAAAACGTCAGCAATAGAAATGACACGTCGCACATGGCGGTCATATCTATGGATGTACTTTTACGCGGAACTTTAACTTTAGGCATGTTTAAGTCTCCTCTGGTTTATTTGTTCTTTGATGCAAATGTTTGTGAAATACTGAAACCGATTTCATCAATGCCGTAGGTTAATTTGTCAATCATACCTGTAAAGACATTGTAGAAAATGATAGCCACTGCAGAAGTACCGATACCGATAGCAGTGTTAATCAACGCTTCAGAGATACCAGCAGACAAAGCTGCAGGGTCAGGTGTACCAGCAGTAGCCAAAGCAGAGAACGCCTTGATCATACCGATTACTGTACCTAATAGACCAATCAAAGTTGCAACAGAAGCGATAGTCGCTAATATAGATAAGTTCTTTTCTAACATTGGTAATTCCAAAGAAGTAGCCTCTTCCATTTCTTTTTGAATGGCGATTACTTTTTGTTCTTTTTCCATACCTGTTTCTTTTTCCATTTCAGTATATTTGCTTAAACCAGCTCTTACCACATTGGCAACAGAACCTTTTTGCTTATCGCAATCTGCAATTGCTGCAGAAACGTTACCACCTTTAAGGTTAGATTTTATGTTTTGTAAAAAGACTTCTAATGTACCATTGCCTTTTGCTTTGAAAATGGTAAATAATCTTTCAATTACTACTGTAAATACAGTTAAAAACAAAGTGATCAAAATAGGAACGATTACACCACCTTCGTGAATGATGGCAAAGAAGTTACCTTCTTTTGGTGAATGGTCTGCATTGAAGTTGTCTGGATCGCCGAATACAAAAATGTATAACAAAACAGACACGATGAAGGCTGTAGGGATAGTTAAGATACTTACCCAATTGGTTGATTTTTTTACTTGCGCTTGAGTCATTTTATGTAGAATTTGTTGTTCACTGCAATTATAGTGGAGAAAATTGACATTTCTAATATTTTATCATTAAAATTCAATCCTCATTTTGTTAGACAAAATCAAACAATAAAATCGCTGCAAATGATTAGAAAATAAATTTAAACAAACTGATTTACAGTCACTTAAATTCTAAAGAAGGGTCTAAATCAGCCAAATGGGCTAAATATTAGTTAGTTGAATTAAAGCCGCGTTAATTCAATATCAAATTTATGTTATTGAATTACAATTTCCGGGGTACTAACCTTCCCAGTCATACCAAAAAACCCTAGTATTTTGGTTTTAGAATTGGTCAAGCAAAAGATGTTTCCAGGGATATTACTTGGAGGAACCGCAAACAAACCAGTATTGTTGAGTTGGGTATTAATGAGGTTCAAGTAATAGTATAATTCTGGGGTAATGGAATGCACATCTACTCTCACTTTATCACCAATTTTGTATGGACTTGGACTGAGATTTTCTCTGATGGGTACAATAAATAAATCACCGTCGCCTCTACCATCAGGATTGATAGAGTTGTCTTCTGCTATAACAAAATCAGTTGGTTTGGATTGAAGACTATCATTTCTATATACTCTGAACCAATAATGATCCCCTACACCAACATTATCTTTAGCCCATAATGTAACGTAATAGCCTTTAGTCCCTCCAAAAGGACCTTGTTCTTGGTATTTGTAGGTAAAAGAATCAATGTTTACAGGTTGATTTAATTCAGATTGCGAAAAATACACTTGACCATTGTCTGCAGCAAGCAATTGATAGGTATGACCTGTTTGGAAGGTATTGGCCGCTGGTGGCACAAAGTAATATATCCCATTGCCTTTGTATTGAAATGGGAAATAGGCTTTTGTTGCCGTATCAATGATGCCAATTGAATCCAACTGATACGACTGATAGTTACCATTATTCAAGTAGGCCATTGACTTGCTCACGTATATGTATTGAGTATCTGCAGTTTGATTAATGACTGCATCAATTACTAATTGTTCTGTTGGTGCGCCTAAGTCAAGGTCTATGGCATCTTCACAAGCACTAAAACCAATCGCAATAAAAATGGTCAATGCTAAAAATATATTCTGTTTGTTTGACATGTGATTAAAATTTAAAGTTCCAAGAAACTGAAGGAATGACTGAACCAATGATAGAATACCTGATCAATTGGGTTTGATTATTATTATCTGGGTTCACTTGCGTGTAATAAGAGAAAGGATTGCGTCTTGCATAAGCATTATAAATTCCAAATACCCAATTGCTTTCCCATGTTTTGGTCTTCTTTCTAACCCAAGTAGCGGAAATATCTAAACGGTTATATGGCTTAATGGTTACGTTGTTGCGCAAATTATCAGGGTTTTGTGGTATACCTTGATAGCCTTGGAAACTGTATTTAGTATTAGGTAGGTTGGTTGGGGTACCAGAGGCAAACACCCAAGCGACAGCCGTTGACCATTTTTTGGTCCATTCATAACTCAGGGTAATATTGGCATTGTGCCTGCGATCAAAACGGTTATTGTACCATTGGTCATTGCTGATACCATTGACTTGTCTTTCCGACTTAGAGAGGGTGTAAGCTATCCAGCCTGTCAATTGACCTGAATTCTTTTTAGCATACAACTCTAAACCATAGGCCCTGCCCTTTCCACTGAGTAACTCGGCCTCAAGTCCATTGTTGAGTAATAGATTAGCACCATCAATGTAATCAATTTGATTTTGCAATGATTTGTAGAAAGCTTCAGCAGAGAATTCGTAATCTATGGCTTTGCCTATATTTTTGAAATAGCCAATGGCCAACTGATCAGAAATTTGAGGTTTAATGTTATTGGTAGATGGGGTCCAAACATCGAGTGGCACAGAGGCTGCGGTATTTGAAATCAAATGCAGATACTGTGACATTCTATTGTAACTCAATTTGAAAGCATTAAATTTATTGACTTTGTAATTCGCTGAAAATCTCGGTTCAGGAACGTTATAGGCTTGAATCAATTGGTGTTTTTTATACTCGACTCTATCAAGGATTTCAGCTCTTTGCCCTGCTATTGGACGATTCAGCATCAAAGCAGAACCACTCCCTAAATAATTGAAATTAGACCATCTTAGTCCATATCTCAAGGTCATTTTGGTATTCACCTTCTGTTCATTTTCAAGATAAAAGGCATTTTCTAAGGCATATTTATTTGGCAATCCGAATTGCACTACTTGGCCTTGATCTCTTGAAACAGCATCGCCAGGTTTGAAAATATAATAGGTGGTCACCAACCCAAATTGAAGGGTATTATTAGGTGTTATATAGTAAGTAAAATCTGGTTTGATGCTGTAATTGGTAATATTTGACTTCCATCTGAATGTGTTATCGCCCTCTCCAAATCCCAATTGGTAATTGTATTGGCTATAATACGTTGTGAAGTTTGAAAAGAGTTTTTTGGAGAATAAATGGTTCCAACGCAAAGTGGCGGTTTGATTGCCCCAATTGAACAAAGCTCCGGGAACACCGAATGCATCTTTCCCAGAATAAGCAGATAAGTAAAACTTATTGTTGGCGTTTAATACATAATTTACTTTAGCGGTTAAGTCGTAAAAATAAAATATGGCATCTTTCAAGTTCTCATTTTTAGCTAAAAATGGCTTTGAGAGCACATCCACATAACTTCTTCTACCTGCAATAATGTAAGACGATTTGTTTTTAAACTTTTCGTTTTTGTGCGCAATTGGCCCTTCAATAGATAAGCGACTGAAAATGACACCAACACCACCATTGACTTCTGTCTTTTTGGTATTGCCATCTTTCATTCGAACATCGAGGGTTGAAGACACTCTTCCTCCATATTGAGCAGGCATACCACCCTTAATTAGTTTTACATCTTTTACAGCATCAGGATTGAAAACTGAAAAGAAGCCAAACAAATGGGAAGCATTAAAAACAGGCGCTTCATCCAACAAGATTAAATTTTGATCTATGCTACCACCCCTAACATTAAAACCTGAGGCGCCTTCACCTACTGTTGAAACCCCTGGCAACAACTGAACACTTTTAACAATATCTACTTCCCCTAACAAGGCGGGTACTTTTTTAATTTGAGTAATGTTCAAATTATTGGTACTCATGTCAACCTTCTCAACAAAGTTCTCACGTTTTTTGGCTTTTATGGAAACCCCTCTAAAATCCTCTTCCACTTTAGACAACTCAAAGTTACGCGTCAAATCCTGAGTAATATTGAGATTGATTCTTGAGCTAGTAAAACCTGCTTGACTAACCACTACCGTATAATTCCCTGCTGCAACAGACAAAGAATAAAAACCATACACATTTGAATTGGCATTCCATTCCGTGCCTTCTATTTTCACTATGGCGCCAACGATTGATTCGCCATTGGCTGAATCTTTGATGTATCCACTTAAAGTCACTTTAGTATCAGTGGTTTGGGCAAAATTATTCGTCAAGCAAACGAAAAAGAACAGGGTCGATAACAGTGTTTTCATTTTGGGTCTGCAAACTAAAACAATTTAATGGCTAAAAGGTTTGATGTCTTTTAAGTGAAGGTTAATTTCGACAAACTATTCAGTACATTTGTATAGATGCTAAAAAACAGTTCCATAAATCATATATGCCTAAGCATTTTATTGATAGGTTTTGTAGCATGTCAACCCAAAACCCAATTTGAATTAAAGCATGCTGCATTTGACAAAAGCAAAATTGCAGAGTCTTTACAAACTGAACTCAAGCACTGGCAAGCAGATGATAGCAGTAATTGCATTGACTCCATCTATTGGTTTTATGAGCAAAAGGCATTTGAACCAATATGGTTTGCTGCAATGCAAAATCCAAAGTTTAGATCTACCGTTTTAGCTGCTTTTGATTCAGCTGTTTATGAGGGTCTATCTAAATCTCATTATCCACTTGATTCCTTTAATAAGTATCAAAATTTAATTCATGACACCTTGTACAATTTGAATTATCAAATTTGGGCCAAGGCTGATTTATATACGAGTATGGTCTTGTATATGTTATGGCACGACAAAGTGCTTGGGCATACCAATCCTTATAAAGTACTGGGCCAAAAATACACTTTACCCTACCCTAACCATCCGTGGTATAGAGCGTTTGCTGTACTTAACCCCTCTAATGGCATTAGCCAATTACAAGCCTACAACCCTTCAGATTCTGACTATTTTAAGTTAAAGGCAATGCTTAGAAAAGCTTACAAAAGCACTCAAGGATCTGAAACCATGATTGACACTACTGGCATCAATAAAATTAAATTAGGCGATAGTTCTATTATTATTCCATTACTGGCCAGAAGACTAGTAGAATTAGGGTATGCGCCCAATGATTTTATTGAATCCTTTGCTCAAACTTTGCAATACAAAAGGCATCTATACTATTGCGTCAAAGCCTTTCAAAAAGAGGCTAACTTGAGTGATGATGGTGTAATCGGCAGCAGCACTTTAAAACAATTAAATTTGTCTTCAAATGATAAGATTGAAACCATCAAAGCCAACTTAGAACGTATTCGTTGGCAAGGACAAATGCCTCAAAAACCTTATATCAAGGTGAACATTCCTGAATTCATGCTATACCTCTATTCTCCTGATACTACTTGGCAAATGAGAGTTTGTGTCGGTAAAGGCAAAGAAAAATACTACGATGCCAAACTAAAACAATACCTTGTTAGTAAGCAATATTTAGAAAAACCAATGAACCACGAAACCCCACAAGTGTATTCATTGGCCCGTTATGTGGTATTGAATCCCACTTGGACAGTTCCTAGCAGTATAGTTGGAAGAGAATTGTTTAACCTCATTTTGAAAGACCCCAATTACCTAAAAAAGAATCATTTTCAAGTACTCAAAAATGGCGTTATGATTGACCCTAACAGCATCAATTGGCACAAATACCGAGCAGATAATATTCCATTTACCATAAGGCAAGCCGCAGGAGAAGACAATTCCCTTGGCGTTATAAAAATTGATTTTTTGAACCCTTTTGATGTCTACATGCACGACACCCCATTAAAAGACAAATTCAAACTCAACAACCGCGCTGTGAGCCATGGTTGTGTGCGATTGGAATTCCCTTTTATACTGACAGATTTTTTACTAAGTAAAAACCTTAAAAACAATCAAGATGACTTAAGAATCATGATGGGGCAAATGCCCAAAGATACTGCTAAAGCTAGGCTTTGGATGAATGACACAGGCCGATTAAACAAAGTGATTAAAACCACTAAATACATCAAAGTTGAGCAAGCAATTCCCATCTTTTTTGACTACAAGACCATTGTTTTTGACTCCTTACAAAGACCTCGTTTTTTGTACGATGTTTATGATAAAAACAAGCTGATTTCTGATCAATTAAAATAAAAAAAGCCCCTGACTGGCAGAGGCTTTAAAGTATGATTTGTGATTAAGCCTTAGGCTAAAATGACCACTTTATTTTTAAGTACTTCAATGATACCACCTTTGATATCAAAGGCTTGTTTTGAACTACCATTGTCAACCACCACTTTACCAACGCCTAAAGCAGAAATCATTGGTGCGTGGTGTTCCATGATTTGGAAACTGCCATTCACACCTGGTAGAGTGACTACTTTAGCCTCGCCTGAAAACAAGGTGGTATCTGGATTAAGAATATCTACTTGCATCCTTGTGATTATTTAGTTTCAGCTAACATTTTCTTACCTTTCTCGATGGCATCTTCAATAGTACCAACTAAGTTAAAGGCAGCTTCTGGATACTCGTCCACTTCGCCATCAATGATCATGTTAAAGCCTTTGATGGTATCTTTGATGTCAACCAATACACCTTTCAAACCTGTAAATTGTTCTGCAACGTGGAAAGGTTGAGATAAGAAACGTTGAACACGTCTTGCACGTGATACAACCAATTTATCTTCTTCACTCAATTCATCCATACCTAGGATGGCAATGATATCTTGTAATTCTTTGTAACGTTGTAAGATTTGTTTAACTCTTTGAGCAGTATTGTAATGTTCAGCACCCAAAATGTCTGGTGACAAAATTCTTGAAGTTGAATCCAATGGGTCAACCGCAGGATAGATACCTAATTCAGCAATCTTACGACTTAATACTGTAGTAGCATCTAAGTGGGTAAAGGTTGTAGCTGGAGCAGGGTCAGTTAAGTCATCCGCAGGTACATAAACCGCTTGAACTGAAGTGATAGATCCTCTAGTGGTTGAAGTAATACGCTCTTGCATTACACCCATTTCAGTTGCCAATGTTGGTTGGTAACCTACCGCTGATGGCATACGACCTAACAAAGCCGACACCTCAGAACCTGCTTGAGTGAATCTGAAGATGTTATCAATAAAGAATAGAATGTCTTTACCTTGTCCTTGGCCATCACCATCACGGAAATATTCCGCAACTGTTAAACCAGACAAAGCCACACGAGCACGTGCTCCTGGAGGTTCGTTCATTTGTCCGAACACCAAGGTAGCTTGCGACTTCTTCAATTCTTCTGTATCTACTTTACTTAAATCCCAACCGCCTTCTTCCATGCTGTGGGCAAATTCTTTACCATATTTAATTACGCCAGATTCAATCATCTCACGTAATAAGTCGTTACCTTCACGGGTACGCTCACCAACACCAGCAAACACTGACATACCTTCATATGCTTTTGCAATGTTGTTGATCAACTCCATGATCAATACTGTTTTACCAACACCAGCACCACCGAATAAACCAATCTTACCACCTTTTGCATAAGGCTCTAATAAGTCAATAACTTTAATACCTGTGTATAATGGTTCAGTTGAAGTTGACAAATTATCAAAAGTTGGTGCTTCAGCGTGGATACCACGGCTTTGAGCTTTCTTTAAAACACTGATACCGTCAATGGCTTCACCCACTACATTCATCAAACGGCCTTTGATTTCGTCACCTACTGGCATTGAAATTGGCAAGCCTGTATCGGTTACTTGCGTACCTCTAACCAATCCGTCGGTACTATCCATGGCGATGGTTCTAACAGTTTTTTCGCCTAAGTGCTGTTGCACTTCAAGAACTACAATAGTTCCGTCTGGTTTGCTTACAGTTAGTGCATCTAAGATTTTAGGCAGGTTAGAACCTTCAGCGCTAAAATTGACGTCCACCACAGGACCAATGACTTGAGAGATTTTTCCGGTATTTGACATGTAAATGATGTGATTTAAATTTTGGTGCAAAAGTAGGCTTTTTATTCTGAATAATTCCCAATTTATTCAATATTTTTTTAAGGCTGTCAAGAATTAGGACACTGAAGCCCCAAAAGGGCATAAAAAAAGCCCCAAAAGGGGCTTTTTCATTAATAAAAATCCAAACTAATATCTGCGATTGTTGTTGTTAAAACTTGATCTTTCTCTTGAATTGTTTTGAATTGGTCTAGCTTCATTCACAACTAGGTTGCGTTCCATGAAACTTGATTCGTGCAATGCTGTGATTGCAGCATTTGCTTGTGAGTCATCAGACATTTCAACGATGGCGAAACCTCTAGATCTGCCAGTAAATTTGTCTTTAATAATTCTTGCTGAGCTAACTTCGCCAAACTGGGCGAAAAGGGCCTGTACATCTTGCTCGCTAGCACGGAAGCTAAGATTGCCTACATAAATATTCATTAACTATTTGATTACATCAACATCTTGTTGATTCAACAAATTTAAGTCTAAAATAATTCAAAACCAAGCTTTTCACAATAAATTAACAAAATAAAAAAGCCCCTGGAAGACCAGAGGCTTAAATACGCTTCTTTGAACCAGCTTATTGAACGGCTATTTTGTTAGCTGCAACAGATGTTTGCTTTGGCAATACAACACTCAATAAACCATTGTCAAATTTTGCTGTGATTGCATTGGATTGAATATGCTCAAAGCGGTATTGTCTTTTAAAGGCATCAAAATGCAACTCTTTTCGCAAGACCTTTGAACCTTGAGCCTGGCTTTGTGTTTGATGTTCCCCTTTAATTGTCAATATCCCATTGGTAAAATCCAATTGAATGGCTTGTTTATCAAATCCTGGCAGAGCCATTACAATTTCAAAACTAGCCTCGTGCTCAAACACATTGGCCGCAGGCGTAAAATGGGATTTACCATCTGAAGCATTTTCAGAGAAAAGCGATTTGAAAAATGGACTTGACAAAATTGGGCTGTCAATTAAGGCGTTTGTGTGGTGTTTTAAAGTCATCATAAATTGTTTTTTCTTATGCCTCAGCAAATTGATTTCCGTTTCAAAAAAGCAGTCATTTTGTCTTATATAACTCGCGGAGAATTAAATTAAATGACATTATGTCTTTTTTTGGCTCTTTTTACAAATTCCATTTTACTAAACATCCTGTGCATACAATACACAATAAAGCATAGGGAATTCAGCGTTATTTGTGAGTATATGCAAACCAAACACTTTGTTGTTTCATTGGCTTTAATAATGCCATTTTTGACTCAAGCGCAAACTGAAAAAGACAGTAGCACTAACAGGCAAGTGGTGATTGAAGAGGTCTATAAACCAAAATTTCAAGATGTTCAAAAGATTGAATCTGTTCCGGTGGTTGAAAAGCCAAGCTTAAAACTGCCCATCTTTGACTACCAAATCAAAGCCCATCAAGTAAGTACTGAAAAAATTATCAGCCCAATCCCTGCGGTTGAACTTCCCTATACCAATACCACTACTATGCCCTTCAGCTTTGCTAAGCTTGGCTATGGCAACCTCAAAACACCATTAGCAGAAATCTACTTAAGCAATGGTGCAGATCAAAAATTTAGCTATGGCGGGCATTATAAATTCCTTCAAACCAATAGTCAATACAATAATGGCTTAGCTGACTTTACCCAACATAACGGCCGTTTATTTGCCTCTGCTTTTACTAAAACCAGTGAGCTTGGCCTTCAGCTTAATTACAATCAGCACCAGTATTATTATTATGGCATTGATACCGCTAAGTTTAAAAATGAATTTAACCGAGACAGTTTAAAACGCAGCATTCAAAACTTTGACGCCCAAGTCAATTACAGCAACCAACCTAATGGCAGCGGCAAGTTAAAACACCACACTAAACTGAATTACAATCAATTTGGGATTGACAACGCACTTGAACAAGACTATGCGATTTCAAGTAAATTAAGCCTATCGCTTAAAAAAATGGGCGAACTCAAAAATGGCAAATTAAGCAGTGTATTAGGTTTTGACTATACCAGTTTCAAATTGGACACCAATCCAAAGTACAACAGAACTTTTTTACAAATTGATCCTAGATTCGAATTTGATTTAAACAAGGTGCATTTGAATCTTGGGTTCAATGCCATGTTCTTTATGCAAGCCAACCAACCAAGTCAAAATTATATTAACCCGGTTATCCATGTGAGCTACCCTATTCTAGAAGGCGTAGCAAAATTATATGCGGGCATAGATGGTAGATACAAAAAACAAAGCTTAAAGCAATTGATTGGCACCAACCCATTCTTAAACCAATACGATTTATTAAACACCTATGAAAACATCAAAACCCATTTAGGTGTTTCTAGCAAATTTGGCTCTAAGGCGGATGGTCTATTTGAAATCGCTTATGCTGATGTGAGCAACATGCCATTGTTCGTTTCAAAAAATGACAGCCTAAACAGTTTCACCACTTTGATGACTCAAGTGAGTGTATTGAAATTTAGCACTGCCATTAACTATGCTTTAACCGATAAAATTAAATGGGGGTTATCTGGTAACTTCTACAATTACGATGTCAGCAATCAAACAGAAGCTTGGCAAATGCCTTCATTTGATGCTAAGAGTAATTTGTCGCTGAACATTAAAGATAAGTGTTTCCCTCATATTGATGTTTTAGCTTTTGGCACACAACAGCAGAAAACAGAAGACTTGAGCAAAGTTAATCCAACCCCTAAATATTCAACGATTAAACCATTCTGCGATATTTCTCTTGGTGTAGATTACAAAATCAAAAACAGATATTCTGCCTTTATTCAAGCCAACAATCTATTGAATAACAGATACCAAAGATGGTACAATTATCCTGTATACGGCTTAAACGTAATTGCAGGCTTAACGGTTAAATTCTAAAACAATTGTAATTGACTGGGCAATAGCGTAAAGCTTTTGCGGTGATGAATACAAGCCCCATACTGAGCAATGGCTTGTCTATGGGCTTGAGTTGGATAACCTTTATTTTTAGCCCAAGCGTATTGAGGAAAATCATGTTCTAATTGAGCCATAAAATCATCGCGGTGAGTTTTGGCTAGTATGGAAGCTGCTGCTATACTCTGATAAATCCCATCGCCTTTTATGACTGTTGTGTGCGGAATATGCTGAAATGTTTTGAAGCGATTGCCATCAACTAAAATGTGATCAAACGCTTGTTTCAATTCAGACAAAGACAAATGCATGGCTAATATTGATGCATTTAGAATATTGATTTCATCTATCTTTTCAGGGCCAACAAATTGAACACTCCAATAACACTTTTCCTCTATTTCAAATCTCAAGGCTTCCCGATTGGACGCTGTTAATTGTTTGGAATCATTGAGTCCTTTTATAGTCACCCCTTTGGGGATTATAACCGCTGCAGCAGTTACAGGACCAGCTAAACAGCCCCTGCCCGCTTCATCACAACCAACTTCAATTCGCTTAGCCTGAAGGAAGGGTTTTAAAGCAGACATCTTAAACCAATTTATTCAACAATGAAGTTAAGCTCACATGCTTATCCATATAGGCTTTCAAATCAGCAATAGGCATTCTATGCTGCTCCATCGTATCACGGTGTCTGATGGTTACAGTTTGATTTTCCATTGTTTCATAATCAACGGTTATACAAAATGGCGTACCAATAGCATCGTGACGTCTGTAACGTTTACCAATAGCATCCTTGGCCTCTGTTCTGATCACGAAATCAAACTTCAAGGCATTCACGATTTCTTCGGCTTTTTCAGCTAAACCATCTTTATTAACCAATGGTAAAACTGCCGCTTTAATAGGCGCCAAAGCAAATGGCAATGCCAATACTACCCTTTGACTGCCATCTGGCAAAGTTTGTTCTTTATAAGCCTCCGATAATACAGCTAAGAATAAGCGGTCTAATCCGATTGAGGTTTCAACCACATATGGCACATAACTCTCGTTGAGTTCAGGATCAAAATATTGTAATTTCTTACCGCTATACGCTTCATGTTTTTTAAGGTCAAAATCTGTGCGTGAATGAATGCCTTCTAACTCTTTAAAGCCGAAAGGAAATTCGAATTCAATATCACAAGCTGCATTCGCGTAGTGCGCTAATTTTAAGTGGTCGTGGAATTGGTGTTTTTTAACATCAAACCCTAATGCATGGTGCCAATTCATACGGGTAGATTTCCAGTAATCGTACCAAGTCATTTCTGTGCCTGGCCTTACAAAAAACTGCATTTCCATTTGTTCAAATTCACGCATTCTAAAGATGAATTGACGAGCCACTATCTCATTTCTAAAGGCTTTACCAGTTTGAGCAATCCCAAAAGGTATTTTCATTCTGCCAGTCTTTTGAACATTTAAAAAATTGACGAAAATGCCCTGAGCAGTTTCTGGTCTTAAATAAATGGTATTGGCATCTTCTGAAACAGACCCCATTTGAGTAGAGAACATCAAATTGAATTGACGCACCTCAGTCCAATTCTTTGTGCCTGATATTGGGCAAACGATTTCGCAATCCAATATCAATTGTTTAATGCCTTCTAAATCATTCAGCTCTAAGGCATTTTTAAACGTATTTTCAATGGCCTTGGCTTTTTCAATGTATTCTAAAACACGTGGATTGGTTTGACGGTATAAGGCTTCATCAAAACTCTCTCCGAATCTTTTGGCCGCTTTTTCAACTTCTTTCTCCGCTTTGCCCATAATTTTGGCAATGTGTTCTTCGATGAGTACATCAGCGCGGTAGCGTTTTTTGCTGTCTTTATTATCAATTAAAGGGTCGTTAAAAGCATCAACGTGGCCACTGGCTTTCCAAGTAGTTGGATGCATAAAAATAGAGGCATCTATACCCACAATATTCTGGTGCATTTGAACCATGCTCTTCCACCAAAAGGATCTCAAATTGTTTTTGAGTTCAGCGCCCATTTGGCCATAATCATATACAGCACTTAAGCCATCGTATATTTCACTTGACTGAAAAATAAACCCATACTCTTTTGAATGAGAAATGATATTCTTAAATAAATCTTCTTGGTTCATATAATGTTGCGAAATTAATGAATTGTTGAGAGATTGAAAGCCCTATAAAACAAAAAACTGCAGGAGCGCTGCAGTTTTTATCTGATAGAATTGTCTAGTCTTTGACAGTAAAGCTCCCTGAGAGGGTTGGCCCATTACTCAATACTTTGTACCAATAATTGCCCATTGGTAAATCTTGGGTATCAATTAGCAATTGACCATTGCTCAAAACAAAGGGCAAAGTGTACACTTGTCCTAATACATTGTTAACTTGAACTTGTTTGACTTGAGTAATGCTTTTTGGACAATCGATTTGAATACTATTCTTACAAGGATTTGGATAAGCTTTAACCGGTAAAACCCATTGACTTGAAATTGAAGATGGCGGCGCATTTAAACTCATTGCATCAACATATAATACAGTGGCACCATGGACTTGCCCACCCCCCTGAAAAGCTGAGCAAAAAATAGCCGCACTGTCTGGTATGATATTGTTTTGCCAATAGCTTATAGGGACTACTGCTTGTGACCAAGAAGAAATGGTATACATCTGTCTAAAATTACCCATGCCAATTAAGTTGCCATTTTTAAACATCAGAATAGCAATATTGATGGTATCGCCTTGAGGAAAGCACTTATAGCTTACATACAATAAAGAATCTTTGCCATTGACTTTAAACCCAGGAAGTGGTCCGTTATTACCTTGCTTCCCAAGCATCACATACCCATTTAAATATTGATTATTCCCCACCAATACATTTTGAATTTTACAAGCGTATTGACCAGTAATGTGATCATTGCTTCGGGTTACTGGCATATTGGCTTGATCAATGGCCTGAGGATTGGTAGACATCCAACCTGTTAAACGCGGATACACCATGGTTTGCCATTGTTCAAAATTGCCATTGGGAATCTGAAAAGCTAATGCCCCACTTACAAAATGTATACTATCTACAATAACAAAACTGCCTTGAAAATTTAAATCAGGATTAGTAGAGGCCACCCCAACAATCATGGAATCAGCTGAGCCCAAACCTTGGTAATTAATTTTATAAGATAATCTGTGAAAGGCCGTTGAATCTGAACCAGCCAATTTAAACACATCTTGGCTAATGAATTGCCCGTTTTGTTTTAAAAACACTAAAAACCAAGCTGTGTCACCTGGCACAATATGGTATTTAAAAAAAGCTACCGCAGAGTCTGGCCTGGCTTGAAAAGGAATGCCCCCCGTAAAACCATTCTCAGGGTTACCATACAAGACCGCTCCAGGTCCATCACTCAATTGAGAATTGCGTTGCACTCTGACTGCAAAAGGACTATTATACCCCAGCACTTGATTGGTTTGCCCATATACTCTATAGGCTTTGGGCTTTGAAAGACTTGAAGAATCCCATTGCTCAAAATCAGGATTCAATAATTGCGCATAAATGCCTTTTGGCATTACAATGACGGCTAATAATAGCCCAAAGGTTGTTAATGTTTTCATAAAATTTAGTTTTGGTTTCAACAAAGCTCACAGATTAAATGAAAAAGAAAAATGACCATTGTCATTAAATTGTCTATTTGATTTGCCTATTGAGAAGATTTCCTAAACTTAATTAACTTTGTGCTATGAAGTCAATTCTGATCAAACAAGCTACCCTCATCAATGAAGGTAAAAGTCGTGTCCAAGATGTGCTCATCAAAGGCGAACGCATAGAAAGAATAGATGATACCATTTCGGCCGAAAACGCTGAAATTATTGATGCCCAAGGCTTAATGTTAATCCCTGGCGCCATTGATGACCAAGTGCATTTCAGAGAACCTGGATTGACCCATAAAGGCACTATTGCTTCTGAGAGCAGAGCTGCAGTAGCTGGAGGTGTCACTACATTTTTCGAAATGCCCAATACCAATCCACAAGCCGTAACTCAGGCTTTGCTTGAAGAAAAATACCAGATAGCAGCTAAAACCTCTTTGGGCAATTATTCTTTCTTTATGGGCACCACTAATGACAACTACGAAGAAGTGATGCGCACCAATTCTGAAACCATTTGTGGCATAAAGATTTTCATGGGCAGTAGCACAGGCAATATGTTGGTTGACAATCGACATACTCTAGAACACATTTTTGCCAATGCACCAACAATTATTGCAACCCACTGTGAAGACGAGCAAACAGTGATTAATAATTTAGAACATTACAAAAACTTATACGGCGATCAATTAAGCGCAGTGCACCATCCGCTTATTCGCAATGAAAAAGCTTGCTATTTGAGTTCGAGCATGGCCATAGAATTAGCCAAACAACATCAAACCAGATTGCACGTTTTACATATTTCTACAGGAGCAGAAACGCTATTATTTGATGCCGCGCCTATTGAAAAAAAGAGAATTACTGCGGAAGCTTGTATTCACCACTTATGGTTCAGCGATAAAGACTATGCAGAGAAAGGCAATTGGATCAAATGGAACCCCGCCATTAAAACAGCGGCCGATCGCGACTTAATTTGGCAAGCCTTATTAGACAACCGCATTGATGTGATTGCAACAGACCACGCCCCTCATACCATTGAAGAGAAAGAACAAGCCTACATTAAAGCACCTTCTGGTGGGCCCTTGGTTCAACACAGTATTCAAGCCATGTTTGAAAAAGCACATGAGGGCAAAGTCAGTTTTGAATGGGTGGTCGAAAAAATGTGCCATAACCCTGCTAAATTATTTAGAATTAAAGACAGAGGCTTTATTAGAGAAGGTTATTTTGCGGATTTGGTATTGGTTAAGCAACAAAGCTATAATGTTCACAAAAACAATTTGCTATACCATTGCCAATGGAGTCCATTTGAAGGTCAGTCATTTAATTACAGCATACACACGACGCTGATCAATGGCCAAATAGCTTGGCAAAACAATCAAATACATGAATTTGGCAACGGCCAAAGAGTGCAGTTTCACAAATATGAATAAGCGTTTGTTTGGGCTGCTTTGCATTGTATTGACGTTTAATATAAATGCTCAAAACAAGGTAAATTATAGCATAGGAGTTGGTTTTCCCAATCTACCTAAAACCTTTTTTAATTACTTAAGCCGTGAGAGCAATTTCAAGGCCAAAGGCATTGGCCCCTTTCATTTAAAAGTTGAAAAAAACATTAAACCTTGGCTTGGTGCTGGTATTAGTTTAAACTATGCCCAATACGATATCACTTATGACAGGCAAATGCAAGACACGAATACTGGCGCAATCATCATGAACCAAATCAGTTTGGTGAACAGCAACTTAGCGGTAAATGCAAGAGTGAATTTGCATTTCATTCAGGCCAAAGACAATCAGCCTCATGAACTGTATTGGGGATTAGGCATTGGTTATAAGTTTGGTCACTTAATATTTACAGCGCGTTACAACGCTTTCTTACCTTCTCTTAAACTCCCAAGCATTAGTAGATTAGCCATAGAAAGCACCCTGGGCTACAGATACCATTTCAATAAAAAATCAGCCATTTACGCTGAACTTGGATTTGCCAAATCGCTTTTACAAGTTGGATACAATTGGCATTTTTAGCCTTTAAGAATTTTTTGTTCAATCGCAGAAGTGGAATAACCTTGAATGAAATCAATGGTTTCTACCCTACCACCATTCGCAAGAACTAAATCTGCCCCTACAATTTGATGCACAGCATAATCACTTCCTTTAACCAATACATTTGGCGCTATGGTTTGAATCAACTCAAAGGGTGTATCTTCATTAAACAAGACCACATAGGCTACAGATTCTAATGCCGCAATAACAGTTGCCCTCGCCTCTTGATCTTGAATAGGACGTGACGCGGATTTACCCAATCGTCTTACAGAATCATCAGTATTAACCGCAACAATCAATTTATCGCCCAAATCAGCTGCTTTTGATAAATAATCAACATGGCCTTTGTGTAACAAATCAAAACAACCATTGGTAAATACTACGGATAAACCATTCGCTTGATCGTTCTGAATGCATACTTTTAATGCCTCTAGAGATTTGATTTTACTGTATAGTGTTTGATGGTGCATCATTTTTACAATTGAGTACGCTTAGCCATCACTATATAAGAGATTGTGCCAGCGAGTATGATCATTAAAATATTACTAGCAAACAAGACTATACCTATGGCCTTAGCTTCAGCAATTGGCAATTGGTATATGCCAGATAAACCCAAATACACACTATTAATGGTTGCCACACCTGCAGGTGCAGGAATAATAACACCCAAGGTAGAAAACACCAAGGTAGACAAGGCTCCACTTAGGCCTAAAAACTGGGTGAAATCAAACGCCATTAATATGCAAAAGGTCATTAACAAATAACACATCCATATGCCAAAAGTTAAGCCTATGAATAAGAAAGGTTGTTTAACTTGAAAGACGCTTTTAGCGCCATCGAGCAAACCATTAATCATTTTCATGATTTTGGACTCTGAACCTATGCGCAATTTAAATACTACAATTAGACCAATTAAAGCAACTACTCCAACGAGTATCAACTTAGGCCAGCTTATATGCACTAAAACGGTTTGATTGATGAAGGAAAACAACAAATCAAATTGAATGGCTAAAGCAGTTAAAACGACAAGTCCCAACATGAGTAAGTCAATGATGCGTTCGCTCAAGACCGTCCCTACCAATACATTTAAAGGTATTTGATCTGATTTAGACAACATAGCACATCGCGACAATTCACCTGATCTTGGTATACCTAAATTAACCAAATAGCCACTCATGGTGGCATGGTAAGTATTAGCAGCTTTGGCGGGATAACCCATGGACTTTAAAATTAACTGCCAACGCATACCTCTTAACCACACGGCAAACACCCCCATTAAGGTTGACAATAAGACTAGCCACAGATGACTTTTTTGTACAGTCGTATAAAATTCATCAAAAGAAAAATTCTTCTGAATAAAATACAGAATAAGGCCTCCAAGTGCAGCGAAAATGAGGTATTTGAGGAGGCTTTTGGTATTCAAATTAAATTTGATTGCGGTTGTTTGGGAAAACCAAACTTGGTTGATGTTGTTTGGCTGCTTCAAAATCCATTAAAGCAAAACTGATAATAATAAGTTCGTCACCTATCATGCCTCTTCTAGAAGCAGCACCATTAAGGCCTATCTTTCCAGATCCTCTTTCCCCTTTGATCAAATAGGTCTCAAACCTTTCTCCATTGTTATTATTGACAACAAGTACCTTCTCGTTTTCAATCATGTTAGCGGCGTCCATTAATGCCTCATCAACCGTAATACTGCCAATGTAGTTTAACTCGGTAAACGTGATTTTAACGTTGTGGATTTTTGATTTTAAAACCTGAATCATCATAAAACGGCAGCAAATATAACGCTTTAATTGATTTTTTTAGCGAATCAAGCCTTGGCCTTAGAATCTATGATAATGGTTACAGGGCCATCATTGATTAGCTCCACTTGCATATCTGCTCCAAAACGCCCAGTTTCAACTGTATTGAGGCACAATGATTTAAAGCGCTCAACAAATTGTTCGTAAATAGGAATTGCAATTGCAGGCGCTGCGGCCTGAATAAAAGATGGCCTATTACCCTTGGCCGTAGAGGCCATTAAAGTAAATTGACTTACCAATAAACATTGACCATTCACCTCATTTAATGACAAGTTCATTTTACCCGCTTCATCAGAAAACAATCGCATCTGAATAATCTTCTGCGCTAAATAATTGATATCGTCTACGGTGTCGTCTGCTTGAATACCAATCAAAACCAATAAACCATGTTGAATATGGCCTAATACAGAGCCATTACTACTAACTGAAGCCCTGCTGACTCTCTGAATGAGTGCTTTCATGATTTAGAAGGTTCTTGAAGGGTGTATTGCAATCCTATTTGCAATCCTATTTGATACAAATGATGCCTAATATTCGCTGTATTGGCAGAAAAAACAGGTAAGACTATGCTGGGTTGAGCGAACACTTTCAAGCCTTTAGCATCGATATCAGTAGCAATTTTTAAACCAGTTTGAAATTGAACATCCATACGAACTGCACCTTCTTCTGGATTATCAAATGTAAAAACTTTCTGACTACCTCTAGCTGAAAAGCCATGCAATACAGCTTTAATCGAATGATTGTACATTATGGCAATAGCACCACCATATACCCATGAAATTTGGGTAGCCTTTTTATTATAAAGGCTTTGTTCAAAAGCTATAGGTAGAGCCAATTGAAAATAACGGTACCTAAAATCAACATAATTGGGCCCTGTTTGTGAAAGATCACTCATTATTCCTATCCGAGGATGAATGGTATCCAAAAAACGTAAATTATCTTTTTGAATACTAAACCCTAAGTTTTGAAACATCAATCCTGTTTGAAATCTGGAATTACTTGGCATTTTAAAGGACCACATCAAAGCCAAATTCAAGCCTGTTCTACCTTGAGTATTGTTTAAAATAGAATCTTTAAATCTGGCCGAGTAAGCACTTGACTTGAACTGAACAAAGGTATTAGAATAAGAGGGTTGAACAGATAGACTAAAGGCTTGACCTTTAAATTCGGCTGCCAATCCGCTTATAGATAAAAGTCCAAATAATAATAGACCTAGAGATTTATTCCATTGCATGCTCAAAAATAGAGAATTATTCCCAGTTCAAATGTATCGTTTTGACTTTTCGCCACAAACGCAGAACCATCAATACGGCTGCTAAAGTTAAGGCTGAGACCATAGCCGTCCAAATGCCTATAATGCCATGGGATTTAGACCAGAAATAAGCACCAGGTATCATGAGCATCCAATATGAAACAAAAGCAATAACACCACTCACAAGAGTGTCTTTCATCCCTCTTAAAACACCTGCCCCAACGGCTTGAACACCATCACTGATTTGAAATAAAGCTGCCATAATTAATAAAGCAGGGGTCATTTGCAACAAGGCCGTATCATTGGTATACCATGATGGAATAATGTCTTTAAACAAGAAAATAACTATGGCAAAAAGCCCTTCTAAAAGTATGGTTAATTGTAATGAGACAATCGTTATGCGCTTGATTCCTTTAGCATCTTTTGCACCAAAATGATTCCCCACCATAATAGTAGTGGCTGTTGAAACGCCTACGACAAACATATAGGTTATTGAGGCCAGATTAATGGCAATTTGGTGAGCGCCGGCATGCAGTGCAGATAATTGACCTGCAATAATCAAGGCTGCAGAAAAAGCGGCAATTTCAAAGAAATAGGTAAACCCAATTGGAAGCCCTATTTTCAATATGGTTTTTAAATAGCGAATGGGCTCTGTGCTTTGTAGTTTAAGTCCTTGAATAAGTGGATGCCACCAGGCCCAAATCAACATAATGACTGCCATAACATACCTTGCAATAACTGTTGCCCAAACCGCCCCTGTTAAACCCATCGGCTCAAATCCCCAATGACCATAAATCAATAAATAATTGAGCCATACATTCAACAATAAACCTAAGAGGGTAACCCACATAGCAATGGCTGTTTTACCAAGACCATCTAAAAAATATTTACCATTATTAAACAGCAATACTGCAGGCAAGGAGTAGCTTGCAATTTTGAAGTACTCTTGAGCAAGGGTCTGAATCTCTTTAACCTGTTTGAACCAATCAAAATGGGAGTATAGAAAATAATTTAAGCCAAGAATGGCTATTAATAAAAACCCAACAACTACAAAAGACTGTTTAAAAATCACTAATGCTTGCGCAGGCTTGCCTTCACCAACACTAATGGAGACTAAAGCACTCACCGCTTGCAAAGTGCCCATGCCAAGTAAGGCGGTTAAAAAAAAGATAGCACTTCCAACACCAGCAGCACTCATGGCATTGGTATTGTATTGTCCGAGCATAACAACATCCACTACCCCCATTAATACGATACCCAATTGACCCATTGTAATTGGGAAAGCCAATTGAATCAATTGTTTCCAGTATGCTTTATGCTCTGCGTTCAAAATAGAGCACAAAGATACAAGCTTAAAGATGCATTATTGGAATTTGAATTCTACCCCCAAATTAAAAAATCTTGGGCTTTGAGGATAGTAAAAATTCTCCACTATTGTTTGTGCACCATAAATGTATTTATAGGTGTAACCATTGTTAGCGTATAATGCATTGGCCAGGTTATTGACAGCTGCTTTTAGTACTAACGAATTATTTTTCATTGATATGGTTTTTTGCAACATAACATTAAGGGTCTGATAAGCTTTTAAAGAACGACTGTCTGTTGATGTATTATCTAAGAATTGTTTTCCAACGTATTTGAGTTGCACATTAAATTCATACGTTTTGAAATGTTTATCAGTTAAACCCAAATAGGCCACCATATTAGGAGACATGGCAATATCTGTTTGCTTATAATGGTTTTTAATGGTGGTGTAATTGTCGTAATTGTAATAAACATCTTCAAAGTTTTGGATTTTATTTTGACTTAAATTCAAATTAGCATCAATAGCAAACTTCTGCTTAAATTGTTTTTGAAAGACCCATTCAATACCTCTTCTGTAACTTTTAGCCACATTGGTTCTGAGGGCATTGCCAACATCGTTTAAAGCCCCTGTTATTACCAGTTGATTAATGTATTGCATATTGTATACATTGAACTGCATCAAGGTTTGACGGTGCTTAAACACATACCCTATTTCTAAGTCTTTGAGGTTTTCAGGTTGTGGTAAATTCGCGCCTTTATGATCAACAAAGTCACTTCTAATTGGCTCTCTGTTGGCAATACTATAACTAGCATAAACATATTGTTTGGCATTTATGGTGTATGAAGCGCCAACTTTAGGATTAAAGAAACGATAATTGGTGTCAAATTTTACAACAGACAATTCATTATCAGTCCCTTTTGACCAATAATGGATACTGCGATATTGGAGATCAAGATCCAACTTAAATCGCTGCCAGGCATAGTTCACCTTCAGAAATGAATTCAAATCATTCTTTTGGCTCTTAGCATTGTAATATTCAAAATCTTTGTTTCCAAAAGCCTGAGCTAAATCTGACCACACCACTTTCCCAAAATGTTTACCATGGTACTGGGTGTAACTGCTCCCTAAAACAACACTTAAGGCTTTGTTGTGGTAATCCAAATGGGTAAAATGACCAGCATAAATATTATCTAACCAGCGTTGACGAACTAAATTGGATTGGCGTATGGTATCTGTCCCAAACACTAAATCATTTACGCCATAACTAGCAAATGGCGCCTGCGCCTTATACTCTTCAAAATAGCCTTTGCCAGTTGTTGTGAAGATCGAAGATCTTAATTGCCATTTAGCATTAAAGGTTTTCAAACAATGTAATTGATAATGATTTTGTCTGTAATTATCTATTTGATTGGGATAGGTGTAATAATTATATGTTCGGCCACTATTCAATAAATTAGTTTTATCAGCGGCAGACAATCCATTTCTTAAGGCATAGGCAGACATAGCAGCTGTATCATTATTGTAACGACTTTCTGGCGTACCATACCATGATTGGTATGTGGTTTCTTTGCCACCAAAAGCGACAGCTTGTACATCAAACGTCTTACTTTTATAGTTGGCATTGAGTTGATAAGATTGTAATTTACTGCTGGCTCTGTCTATGTAACCATCACTAACAATATTCGACAACCTTGCACCAAAATTAAAACCATTGATTAGACCTGTTCCAAACATGAAAGTGCTTTTACTGCTGCCATAGGAACCTATTGATTGTTGAATACTCGCATTGGCCTTAGGATTTAACAAAGTGTTTTGAGCATTGATATTGGCCCCAAATGCCCCATTGCCAATGGTAGATGTCCCTACCCCTCTTTGAATTTGAACTTGATTGGTTGAAGACGCTAAGTCAGGCATGTTAACCCAATAAACGCCATGGCTTTCGGCGTCGTTAATGGGAATACCATTTACCAATACATTGATTCTGGTGGCATCGCTACCCCTTATTCTAATACCTGTATATCCTATGCCTGCACCGGCATCAGAGGTAGTCACTGCTGAAGGGGTATTGCCGATCAGATAGGTAAAATCTTGTCCAAAATTGTTTTGTTTGAGCGCTGCTGCAGACAATTGACTGAAGGTAAAGCCTGATTTTTCGCTTGCCTGGACACCCTTAAGCACAAAGCTTTGCTTATTGGTAACATTGGAGCTGTCTGGAAAAGATTGAGGTGTTTCTTGCGCATTTACAAATGCCAATACACTCATAAAGGAGGTTAAAATGACTTGTTTCATAGACAATAAAATTGTTTTGGATGCTACAAGCCAAAGGCATTGGTATAAGTTTTTCTCGTCGCAGCTATTACGCTTATCCGAGTCTTATGGGTATAATCTCAGCAATGATTGCTCATGCACCCCAAAACAGATGCAAGTTTACTATTAAGAATGCAATTTTAAAAAAGTAATTTTTATACCCCGAAGGTTTGAGCTAAATGCCAATTGTATTGAATAAAGCTCAACATAGCTTTTTCAAGATCTGAGGGCGACAATAGACTAGCGTCTTCTGAGAACCCTTGATCAACAACCGGACACTCTAACAATTTAGGGCTCACTATACTTTGAGCATTTAACACATGTATAATTTTGTTGTACAATTCCATTAAGTAAACGGCAGGTAATCTACCACCTCTTCCCGATGACACACCGCACATAGCAAACACTTTGCCCTTCCACATATCAATGTATTGACCTGAGCCAAACACATTAACCATTTGAAACAATTCAGCACTTGGAAACCAATTGTATTCAGGACTGATCACGATGATTAATTTGGCATTAGCACATTGTTCATACAAATGTGATTGAAAGGCAGACAAATGAGCAGATTGCATCATGCCCTGGTTAAAAAACGGCAAGTCATAGTCTTTAAAATCAATAACATTGGCCTTTACATTATGGTGTTGTTGTATCAATTTGGCCATAGCATTGGCCACTTTGTATGTATTGTTATTGGGTCTTGAAGAACCACTGATGATGGCAATCATGTTATTTGAAATAGTTTGTATTTAGATATTGATACAGATTAAAGCCCGTTTTGTTTGCAGCCTCAGATAAATCAACCATTAATAATTGTTTGTTAATGGTATTCATATGATGTTGGGCTATTAATTGCAGTGCTTTTTCAAGCATCAAATAAGGCGCTTTCTCAGGTTGTTTAACGCGGGCGTGATGAGCTAAAACTGCTTCCCAAAGTTCAGCAATACCTTGATTTTGACTGGCCACTGTCTTAACCACGGGAATTTCCCAATCACTTGCTTTTTGATGGACTAGGGCCATTAAATTTTTAACAAACACATCTGCACCTGCCCTATCAGATTTATTCACCACAAAGACATTGGCAATTTCCATTAAGCCACTTTTAAGGGTTTGAACTTCATCTCCAGCTTCAGGCACTAAAACAACCACACTGGTATCTGCCAACCCTGATATTTCCACTTCACTTTGTCCTACACCAACGGTTTCAATTATGACCACATCAAACCCGGCATGCTTCATGATGTCTGTCATTTCAATCATCTTGGCAGACAATCCACCTAAACTACCTCTTGTAGCTACTGATCTTATAAAGACATTGGGGTTATTGAAGTGTTCAGACATGCGAATTCTATCGCCTAAAAGCGCGCCAAAATTGAAGGGTGAAGTAGGATCAACGGCAAGCACAGCGATTTTTTTATTCAAGCTTAACAAATGTCCGATTAGGGCATTGACTAAGCTGCTTTTACCAGCCCCAGGAGGACCAGTTAAGCCTATTACCGGCACAGACCGGTTAAACGGCAAAGCTTCTAAAAGGGTCTTAGCTTCAGGATAATCATTTTCCACCCAAGTAAGTGCCTTGGCAATGACTTTGTGATCATTCCTCGATAATGCCTCTATGTATTGCTCTTCAGCCATTAAAGTTTGACGCAAACGTTTTTAGGTTCAGTAAAAAAGCGCATGGCTTCCCAACCACCTTCTCTTCCAACTCCACTATTTTTAACACCACCAAAAGGGGTTCTTAAATCTCTTAACAACCAGCAATTGATCCAAACAATTCCACTTTGAATAGCAGCGGCAACGTTGTGCGCTCGGGTCAAGTTTTGAGTCCAGATACTGCAGGCTAAACCATATTCGGTACAATTAGCCATATCAAGTGCTTCTTGATCTGTATCAAATGGCATGATACTCACAACAGGTCCAAAAATTTCTTCTGTATTGCAACGGCAATTGTAAGCCAATCCTTCAATGATTGTTGGGGCAATATACCAACCATTAGCCTGATCGCCTTCAAGCTGGACTGGTCCACCACCTTGTATGATCCTACCACCTTCTGATTGAGCCAATGCAATATAAGACAAGACTTTATCAAAATGTGCTTTACTGGCAATAGCGCCAACTTTAGTGTCAGCTTGCAAGGGATCGCCCACTTTTAATTTTGACACTTCTGCTAACAAAGCCGTTTTAAACTTTTCATAAATTGGTCTTTCAACTAAAATTCTAGAACCACATAAACAAATTTCACCTTGGTTTAAGAAAGAGGTTTGAACAGTGGTTGCAAGCGCTTTATCAAAATCACAATCAGCAAAAATGATATTGGGATTTTTACCGCCTAATTCCAAACTGAGTTTCTTAAACATTGGGGCTGCCACTGAAGCAATGTGCTTACCTGTAGCGGTTCCACCAGTGAATGATATGGCTTTGATATTGGGATGAGCAACCAATGCATTCCCCACTTTTGGTCCTAGTCCATGAATAATATTTAAAACCCCTTTTGGCAAGCCAACTTTTTGACAGATTTCTGCCAATAGGAAGGCTGTCATTGGCGTAATTTCACTAGGCTTAGCGACTACGCAATTCCCAGCCGCTAATGCAGGGGCAATCTTCCATGTAAACAAATACAATGGCAAATTCCAAGGGCTTATGCATCCAACAACGCCAATGGGTTGTCTGAGGGTATAGTTGATAGCAAGCCCTTCCATTGAGTGACTTTCTGATGCAAATTGCATAGCAGCAGTGGCAAAGAATCTAAAATTCTGAGCAGCTCGAGTCATCTCGTTTTTAGCCAACCAAAAAGGCTTACCTTGGTCTATACTTTCCGCTTTGGCTAAAGCTTCATTATGAAGATCAATTTGTTCTGCAATCGCATTTAACAACTTAAAGCGTTCTTCTAATGAAC
>JACCDP010008169.1_pt1 | contig 50171 bp, 36 predicted proteins | sample 7445841 | NCBI WGS metagenome assembly JACCDP01 (sample SAMN15323441, study PRJNA562643) | freshwater metagenome | isolation source: river surface water | place: USA:Blue River Watershed | collected 2017-08-17
ATCATCACCAACCAAATCTTTAATTCTATCCAAACCAAAAGATGGTGCGTTATTCTCCTTGTTGGGTTCAATGATATTGGTTTGCACAGGGATGTTATCTTCTGATTTGTTGTATTTGACCAAGGTTTGTATGAGATCACTCTCATTAAATGGTTTTACCAAATAATCATTCATTCCGGCGTTTACACATTTTATTTTCTCGGAATGCTGGGCATTAGCCGTCAGCGCAACTATGGGTGTTTCGATTCCCTTGGATCGAATTATTGAACAGACCTCAATTCCATCAATGGTGGGCATTTGAATGTCCATCAAGATCAAATCGAATTTGTTTTTGTCTACAATCTCCAATGCGTGAAGTCCGTCAAAGGCTTCCGTTACATGTATTTGATGCCTTTTCAAGAAAGCTTGCGCAACAGCTCGGTTCAATGCGTTGTCTTCTACAACCAAAACCTTCATGTTTGCAATTTGGGTGTTTTTAACCTCAGAAACACCTATGCTCGGTTCAGTAGGTTGTATTGCCTTCTGAACAGGTATGACCAGTTTAACAGTGGTGCCGATGTGTTTTTGACTTTCTATTTGCACTGTACCTCCCATCATTTCGATGAGTGATTTGGTTATGCTCAGACCCAGGCCAGAACCTCCATATTTTCTCGATATGGTTTCATCTGCTTGTGAGAACTTATCAAATACTCGACTCAAATAATTGGGGTCCATTCCCACACCGGTATCCACTATGGTATATTCCAGTTGAATTTGGTTGTCGGATTTTGGTATCGCTTGATATATAAGTGAGATTTTTCCAACTTGGGTAAATTTAGCAGCGTTGCTTAATATGTTAAGCAAGGATTGTTGCAGTCTGTTGGGATCTCCTACAAACAAAGAGGTTTCATCAATATCGCCGATTAACTCAAATTCAAGTTTCTTCTCTCTTATTCGATCACTGATGAGCAGTGCCGCGTTTTTGGCTACAGAAATGGGATTGAAATTGATATGTTCTAGGCTTATTTTCCCGGCCTCCAACTTGGAATAATCCAGGACGTCATTGATGATGTTGAGAAGTGCTTCACTGGCAATGTTGGCTACATTGATGAATTCTTTTTGATCTGGAGTTGTTGCTACAAGCTTCAGCTCTCGGATCATTCCTACAATGGCATTAAGTGGAGTTCTAATTTCATGAGACATGTTGGCTAGGAATTGGGTTTTAAAATCCGCAATAGCCTCCGCCTTGTTTTTGTCTTTTACCAGATTTAGCTCCAACTCTTTTTGCTTGGTAATATCCCAATGTATTCCTATTGAGCCATGATCGTTTCCTTCATTATCAATATTGGGTGCGCCACTGATTAACCACCATTTTGAATCTCCTTTCTTGGTTTTGATTTTCAATTCATAGGCTCCTGCGAATCCCTCTTGCCTCTTGTGATTGATCTCGTCCATCATGGCTCTGTTGTCTTCATCAAGTAACAAAGCACTGGGATCTCGACCAAGCAATTCACTAACTGTGTAACCACTCATCCTGCTAAAACTGGTATTGACTTTTTTAATCAATCCGTCTTCACCAACTTCCAATAAACCCAATTGAAAGTGATCTATAATTCGGCTGAATTTTTTTTCTTGTATGTTCAACTGAGTGTCAAAATCGCTTTGGGTGGGTTGGTGTTCAAAGATGAAGGTGCGGTAACAAAAATTATTTTCTGTAATTGAAAAACTATCTAGGCTGCATTTTTTATTCTCCGCGCATTGAATGGGCAGTCGAATAATGGTTTTATTCTCACTGATAATTTCAATACAAGTGGGCGCGAGATGTACAAGATTTGAATTTCCACTAAATATGGTTTCTATCGGCTGATAAAACCATTCATGTGCATTTTCAAAAATGGGTAATTGAGGAAAGCCTTCGTTCTGGTAATATATAACACTCCCTGTTGGCGAAGTCAAAATACAAGCGTGGTTTTCGGGATGTGTATTCAGTTGTGATTGAAGTGGCTCAAACAGAATACTGAGTACGCCGTTGTGAATGCAATATGTTCCTTTGAAGGGTTCGCCTTCAATTCTACAATCAACATCACCTACAGTTTGGTAAATCCAGTTCTGCAAATGGAACTCAATCCATTTGCCTACCGCTGAATTGTCAACGATTAGGTTGTCATATACCAAAGTCTTGATGTCGCTGTCGAGAGCAACTTCAACAAAAATGGGCTTACGAAAACCATAAGGTGTATTTAATATCTGAGCATTCAAAGCCTGTTACTTTCTATAAAAATACACCAAAATTGGATTGGGAAAATCTTTATTTGATGAGAGCTGTCAATTCTTCGGAAAGAGGAGAAGTTTTAGAAGGGAAGTGCTTAACCCAATTGCCATCAGGAGAAATCAATATTTTATTGAAATTCCAAGAGATTTCAGCATCAGATACTCCATTCAGTTGTTTGTTGGTAAGCCACTGGTAAACGGGATGCTGGTCTTTTCCTTTGACACTAATTTTTTCAGTAATCAAGAAAGTGACACCATAATTCTTGGAACAGAATGTTGCGATTTCCTCAGCCGAACCTGGTTCTTGCCCCAAAAATTGGTTACATGGAAATCCAACGATGATCAACTTGTCTGCGTACTTCTCTTGTAAATCTTGCAATTGTGCATATTGAGGGGTGTATCCGCATTTGGATGCAACATTCACACAAAGTACATATTTCCCTTTGAAAGTGTTGAAATCAACAGGCTCATTCTCTAAGCTATTGATCTTAAGGGAGTAGAATGGGATAACATCATTGGCAATCATATTCGTTGGTTTTTGCCAGCGACCTCTGAATCCAAAAAGGACGATCAGAACGGCCATTGTGACGAGTAATAAAATAATTTTCATAATATCAAAACCAATGTGATACTGTAAAGTTCAATTGATGATTCTTTTTTTCAAAAATGTGGCAGGATTCCCTTGCCAGATTTCAAATGACGGGATAATTGCGTGTATGACGGCGCCTCCGGAAACCACTGCATGGGTTTCAATTTTTGATCCTGGAAGAATAACTGCTTTAGCTCCTATCCAAGCTCCATTTTCAATTGTTATTGGGTGAAGTGTAAGATCAAATCCTTCTTTATCCCATCGATGATTTCCAGTGATTATGGTCGCACCTTGTGAAATACATACATGACTACCGATGCTCACATCGGTTAAATTGTCTATCCATACATTTTCACCAATCCAAGTATGATCACCTATTGCAAGTAACCATGGATGTTTGATGTTAACGCCAGGACGAATGACACAGCCTTTCCCGATTTGCGCACCGAATACTTTTAATACGAAAGTGCGCAAAGATGTAAATGGATGTGAGCTTTTAATAAATAGCGAATTAAAAACAAACCAAAGTGATCTTTTCAAAAATGAACCCGGCTGATAATTGGGGTTGACAAACTTGGAAAGATCGACATTCTTCATGACAAAAATCCTTGATCAATCATCTCACGTCTAAGCTTCTCGCTGGTGGTAGAGGAAACGGGTACCAATGGAAGTCTCAAGTAATGCTCACAAATATTTAATTGATCAAGTACTTCTTTGATTCCCCCTGGGTTTCCTTCAGCAAAGAGCAAATGAATGATGTCTAAAAGTCGATAGTGAATTTCACGGGCTTCACTTATTTCACCGTTCAATGCATGGTTGACCATGGCTGAAAATTCTTTGGGGAAGGCGTTGCCAACAACGGAAATAACACCGTCAGCACCGCTTGCAATAAGCGGAAGTGTCAATGCGTCATCTCCGCTAATGACCATGAATTCTTTGGGGGTTTGTTGAATAACCGACATCACTTGCTCAACATTCCCAGAAGCTTCTTTGATACCAATTACATTTCTACAATCAAAGGCAATTCTACTTACGGTATCAGGTAGTAAGTTCACACCAGTTCTGCCTGGAACATTGTATAAAATGATGGGCAGCTTGCTGCTTTCAGAAAGAACTTTGTAATGCTCATACAAACCATTTTGAGTGGGTTTGTTGTAATATGGTGTAACCGATAATATGGCAGTGATGCCATGGGTTTCAATCCGACTTAACTGAGCCGCGATATCTTGGGTGTTGTTTCCTCCTATGCCCAAAACAATTGGCTTACGACCGTTGTTGCATGCCATTACGGTATCCAACACCAACTTTTTTTCTTCTTTATTTAAGGTTACAGACTCTCCGGTAGTACCCATTACCACCAAGTAATCTGCACCTCCAGTTACCAAGTAATCAGTTAGTTTTTTTAACGCAGGAACATCAACTTCTCCGGCCTTTGTGAAAGGTGTAATCATGGCTACACCTAAACCTCTCAATTCATTCATTTTAACGCGTTATTTCCTAGGTAAATTTTTAATTGTGATAAGTACTGCTCAAACACAAATGGGGGCTTCATGATCAACATGAAATCTGCAAATTTTTCAGCTCCGGATGATTGCAGGCTTATTTTCATTTTGGCCTTACTTTCTTTGAAAAGATAAAGTAGGGGCAAAATGTTGCCATCAGATAAATCAATGAGCATGTCAAATTCTTCGTTTCGAAATGCAGTTACACGGGTGACAGGCCTTCTGTGCCAATTCAAATCATCTTGTGTAAAGTAGCCAAATTCTAATTTTTGTGATTGCCAAATGGGTAACATTTTCTCTTTGACAGGCACATAACCGAGAGCCCGAATGTTTTTCACTTGGTGCTTTTCTTTCAATTCTTTGGCAAAAGCTCGAATTTTATTGTACAACCTTTCGTCATCATCCTGATATAATATCCCGATGTTTTTGGCGGTGTCAAAATTGAACGCATGTTTGATGCGCACAGGCTCTGAGATTTTCTTCAGCATTTGAAAACCTGCTTTTTGCTTTACCTGTTGTACAATTTTCATTTCAACAAAAATAACCAATAAAAATAATTTTTGATTCTTTACATTAGCAAAACATAAAATATTATTTCGAGATGACACAAAACGCTAAGGGCTTATCCTTGTTTGCCTTGATCATGATAGCCATTGGTAGTACGATAGGTTCGGGCGTGTTTAAAACCCCAACAGATATTTCACAGGCAGTTCCTGATGTTTTCTGGATGACCATTTTGTGGATCTTGGGCGGTGTAGTGTCCATGATTGGGGCTTTGGTCTTTGCGGAATTGGGAACCAAGATTACCCATGCAGGAGGGGTGTATTCTTATCTACGTGAAACGATCGGCGAAATGCCTGCTTTCCTTTATGGGTGGTGTTTGTTGACCGTGGTAAGTTCTGGAACGATTGCGGCTTTGATCGTTGTCTTTGCGGATTACATGCAAAAGTTTATTGGATATTCGGACGAGTTAATTCCTCTGGTTGCAGCGATTGGAATTGTTGTTTTGACTTTGTTCAATGCCTTTTCTTTAAAGGCTTCTGAGTGGTTTGCCAACATTGCTACCATTTTGAAGATGATTGGAATTTTTGGAGTTATTATCGTCTTGTTGTTCTGGGGAACTTCTCCAAGTGAAGCGCAAGTTGTGGCAGTTGCTCAGGATTCGGCATCGTTCAACTGGGCAAAGGCGTTTGTTGGTGTTTTATGGTCTTACACGGGTTGGCATTATGCGAGCTTTGTTAGTGGTGATGCCAAGAACGCCAAGCGTGATGTGCCATTGGCAATGATAATCGGTACCCTTACCGTCACGGTCATTTATGTATTGTGCAATTTGGGTTATACGCATGTGATGTCCATTTCGGAGATTCAAAATACCAAAACGCTGGCTGCAGATGCAATGGAAAAAGTTTGGGCGGGTTCTGGATTCTGGGTGTCTATTCTTATTGCCTTGTCTGTTTTTGGTTGTGCAGGATTGTACATTTTGGCAACACCAAGAATTATCCAACAAATGTCCAAAGAGGGGGTTTTCTTTCCAACTTTTGCTACTGCCCATCCCAAATTTGGCGTACCGCTAAAGGCGATTGTTATGCAATCCATTTGGGCCATCGTATTGGTTTTTGTTTGGGGCAAGTTTGAAGCGCTTTATACTTACGTAACCATAACCGAATGGTTTTTCTTGTTGCTAACCGCTTTGGGATTTGTTGCTTGGGTATTGATTAGAAAGAAGGAGCACGTATCCCTACGATCATCCATTTTCATTGGTCTTTCATTGATTTTCTCAGTTGTGGTGTCTTGGTTTATCGTTGCCAATGCACAGTCTGACAATCCTGCCGTATACTATGGGTTATTGGTTATACCGATAGGCATGGTTGTGTATTATTTCATGAAGAAGGCGTCTCGTTAGTTCAAAGAATAATCTCTTATATTCGCTGACAAAGTTCAGTGAAATGAGAAAATTATATTCAATCGGTCTTGGGGTAGGGATGCTTCTTGGCTTGACTTGTATTGGAGATTCGGCTATTGCGCAATCGACCAAGAAAGGTCTTTTTGGAAAAAAGAAACAGGCTTCTTCTACAGCTCCTGCCAAAAAAGAGGAGGATAAGTATGCCGATATTTTGAAGAAATGCAAAAAGGTTGAAGGCCTTTTCAATTTGTATAGAGATACCACCACGGGCAAGGTCTACATGGAGATCAGCAAGGCCCAAGTTGGACAAGAGTTTATTTATTTCAGTCACATCGTTGATGCACCTGTTGAGACGGGCTATCACAGGGGTTCATTTGGTGATAGTAAGGTTGTTCAAGTAGAGAAGTGGTTTGATAAAATTGCATTTGTACACCAGAACACCCATTACTATTACGATCCATCAAGTCCATTGAGTAAGGCTGCGGATGCCAATATCAATGATCCTGTTTTGGCTGCGGAAAAAATTGAGGCAACCAGTAAAGATCAAACCAAATATTTGATCGATGGTGATGCGTTGTTTTTGACTGAGAAAATGCAATTGATCAAGTATCCCAGTCAACCGGGGCAACCTGCGGCATTGGGCAGTTTGTCAGCCAACAAGACGCATATCTTACAAATCAATTCATACCCTGAAAATACTGAAATCAAAGTAGAGTATGTTTATGAAAACGGAAGTCCGCAAATGGGTTCGGATGCGTTAGCTGATGCAAGAAACGTGTCTGTGCAATATCAACATACATGGTTGAGCCTTCCTGCTGACGGTTATCAGCCCAGAAGAGATGATCCTCGTGTGGGATATTTTTCAACCCAAATTGATGACATGACGACCTATGAAACCATCAATTATCGAGATGTTATTCACCGTTGGAGATTGGAGAAGAAGAATCCAGAATTGGCACTGTCAGAACCTGTAAAGCCCATAACTTATTGGATTGAAAATACAACGCCATATGAGTGGAGGCCTTTAATCAAAGAAGCATGCGAGCGTTGGAACATTGCTTTTGAAAAAGCTGGTTTCAAGAATGCCGTGGTTTGTTTGGAACAACCAGATGATGCGACATGGGATGCAGGTGATATTCGATACAACGTACTTCGTTGGTCATCTACACCAGCTCCTCCTTTTGGTGGGTATGGTCCTTCTTTTGTTGATCCTCGTACTGGAGAGATTTTAGGTGCAGATATCATGTTGGAATTTGTTGCGATTATCAACCGTGTAAATGCTGAGAAATTTTTCAAAGGCAATTCTTCGGAAAATGAATTCGGTCCACAAAACCGCAATCCGTTTTTGTGTGCTGCCAATGGTATGTCTCAGCATCAAATGGCTTTGGGTTCGACTATCGCAGATGTGTTTGGAATGGGTGATGCCATGAAGAAAGAAGTTGCTCGTCAGTTGATGTACCGCTTGATTTTGCATGAAGTTGGACATACGCTTGGATTAACGCATAACATGAGAGCAAGTACACTTCAGAAATTTGAAGACATCAAGAATGTAGAAAAAATCAAGAAGGAAGGATTGGCCAATAGTATCATGGAGTATCCAGCTTTCAATTATCAGATGAATGAAAAAGACCAAGCAGCATATTGTGATGAGTTTGTTGGACCTTACGATTGGTGGGTGATTGAATATGGCTATTCGGTTGCTTCAAATGACCCCAATGAAGAAGCGGCTCGTTTGAAGAAAATTACAGATCGTAGTGTGGAGCATCAATTGGCTTATGGCAATGATGCTGATGACATGCGCTCTCCAGGTCGTGGTATCGATCCTGATGTAAATATTTATGATTTGTCATCAGACCCAGTGGCTTATGCTGTTGATAGATGTGTATTGGTGAATGCATTGGTTCCTAAACTCAAGGACAAGTTGGTGAAGGACAATGAGAGTTACCAAGAATTGATTCAAGCTTTCAATTCTGTAACAAATGAATACAGCATTCAGTTGGGTGTTATGACCAGACAAATGGCAGGTGTTCATTACAATAGAGCTTTCAAAGGGCAAGCAACCCAAGAACTTCCCTTGACACCAGTTTCTTTGGAGAAGCAGAAGGCAGCCATGAAGGCATTGTCTCAATATGCATTTGCTCCCAAAGCATTTGATGAGTGGAATTCTGTATATGCGTATATGTTGACGCAAAGACGTGGCTTCAACCATTTCTCGGACAACGATGATCCCAATATCCATGCTCGTGTTTTGTCTATGCAAAAAGGTGCTTTGTCACATTTGTTGCACCCCAATGTTTTGCAGAGATTTTCAGATGCGGCCATGTATGGCAATGCCTATAAGTTGGACACGTATATGAGTGATTTGAATCAAGCCATTTTTGCTGAAGACTTGAAATCAAATGTCAATACCTATCGTCAAAATTTGCAAATGGAATATGTTAGTCGTTTGATCAAGGCGCTTGATCCAAAAAATGGTTACGACCACATCTCCAAAGCAATGGTGATTTATTCACTGAATCAAATTGATGGGTGGATGAAGTCCAATCCTGGTGTTGATGTTCTTACACAAGCGCATCGCGCGCAAATAAGACAAGCCATTGAGTTGTCCAAACAACCGTAAGATTGAAGGATTAAAAAATAAAAAGGGCTGCATTTGCAGCCCTTTTTTATTTCTTCTCATACACCCGGATGTGGTACCAATATTTATTCAAAGTCAAGAAGGGTTTGTCAGGCTCAACAACCATGACCAATTGAAAAGTTGAATCTTTTTCAATTTCTTCTTTAAACACTTGTTCTTCATTAGGTCCAAAATGACCATCCCAAACTACGATGTCACCTTTTTGTGCTTTGTGCCAATTGTGAAGGCGATCATTGATATGGGTGTCAAACGGATCGATATCCAAGAGTAGGTTGATGTATGGATGCGCCGTAAATGTTTTTTTACCATCCATTTCATATGTAGAAATCAATTGGGTGTATAGCTTTCTGTTTACTTTTTCTTCGGATCCCATATTGGGAAATACCCTGATTTCTTGAAACGAAAAAAGACGCATGACAAAAGGTGCAGCAACGACCAATGAAAGGAATATCCATTTGTTTCTGGATTGACTGAAAAAAGGTTTTGACTCTTCCAATCTTTCCCAACCCATAACAGCAAGAATTGCAAAGGGAACAGTGATGACCATCATCACGCGAATAAGCCCTAAGGAAGCCCACATTCCTAACCACCACAATACAGTGTGTGCCATGAAGTAACCCCAGAAGCTGCCGAGAATCAACCAAAATTTAATTTGCTGTTGTGATGTCCAAACTTTTGTTTCGAATACTTTGGGGACGCTCGGAAAATTTTTCCAAGTCTCGGAAAGAACCAATAAAAAGGGTATACCGAACATAGGCACGGCAAGGATAAAGAAATGAAAGAAACTACCACTTCCATATACTTTGATGCCCGTGTTGATGTAGGGGTTATTATCAAAAATCCACAAGGCCTTTCCTGTTACCAAAAAACCAAGTGTATTAAAAATCAAGGTACCCAACAAGAGAACTGGAATCTGCTTCCAACGTTTGGAGAACAAAAAGAATATCATGGCGAGTAGTACCATCACGAAACCTTCACTTCTCGCAAAGGGCATAAAACCTAAAATCAACGCAGCCAATGTCCACTTGTCTTTGGTAGCGAAATACAAAAACAAAATCAAGAAAATGGCACAAATGGGTTCTGTTAGACCGGATTTGGAATTCCCCAATAAAATAGGCGTGAAGAAATAAATCAAGGTTACCCAATGTGGTCGGCGAATATTAAAGTGTTGTGCGATTTTAAAAGCCAAATGCCCACCCCATAGAATAAGTGCCAGGTTGGCCAGGTTGACTGCCAGAAATCCCCACTGCGCGATTGGCGAAAATAGAATAGTGAAAAGAGGTTTTCCCCACTGATCCATCAGCAACTGAGGATGGGCCCAAGAATATTTTGAAATTTGATAATGCGTAATGCTATCTGCTCCTCCGTTGAATCCTGGACTTAGCCAGATATTGGCGAGGTAAAGCAAAAATGCAATTATCACAATGATTCTGTGCGTTTCGTTTGAAGATGAAGTTTTCGTCATGCGGCAAAAGTAAGCTTTCTTTTTTTTTAGAATAATCCAATGGGCACAATAAATAATTGATTTTCTATGAATTGAAAGAAATAAAAAATAACTTTATAGCACAATTAACGCCTATGAAACGTTTTCTATTTCAATTGATTATTGTATTCGTGATTTTTAGTGTTTCGGATTCTGTAATGGGTCAATCTTTCCCTTTTCAAACCAGTCCAACCGGCTCTTATGTTCCGGCTCCCCATATTTTTCAGGATCCATCCACTTTGATTCAGAAAATGGGAATGCACTATTCGGCATGCGAATTAAAAATGCGTGCATCTTCCAAATTGGGATCAATCACATTCACCACATCGAGCACCTCAAGTTTAAATGCAGGTTCTGTGGTGAACGTGTACCTGGACAATTCGCAATATTGTGATTTGAGAACTTGGCGTTCTTGGACAGATGTAAATGATAGTATTGATGCTTCAGGTCAAGCGCAATTGGTGATTATCAACGCTACCAATTTTAGATTGGTGTTTTCTTCCGCACTCGCAAACTCGTTTGTTTACGAAGGTGGAGGTCTGGACGTTTTCGTTGAAGGACTGGGTCAAGTATCCACAGAAACTTTATCTGGTTTCGAAAGTGCGGGCAATGTAGGATTTTGGGGATTGAATTTACCGGTATTTGGAACCAATGTTATTCGGCCTGTGATGGGAGGGAATTACGCTTTAACTACACAAAATATTCCACCCACCTGCATAAGAACGGTGACTTGTTCCAATCAGACCCAATATTGTCCTGGAGAGATTGTTTGTATGTACTTGAAGAAACAAGATGGTGTTTTTGTGAATGATGGTGGCTTATCTTTTTCTTGGGAAAGAACTACAACGCCTTGTGACGCAGCTTCATGGACATCGGTACCTGCCTCGAGTAGTTGGAGCCTTCAATTGGCGGCGCCCTCCTTATCGGGCACTTATTATTACAGATGTAAAATTACGGATGGTGCTAGTTTATACTATTCCAGTTTGTCAGGAACATGCAGTGCCGCTGGGTGCAATGATTATTTTTCCATTACCGTCATCCCAGCCTTGAATACTTTGGGTTGTTATGATGAACCGGATATTGAAAGTATTTCGCTTGGTGCAAGAATTTCAGAAGTTGAGATGAAAGTAAATGGTGCACTGCTTTTGAAGTCCAACACCAATTTTGTCAACGGTATTTGTACCACAGGAGCGGATTTTTATTCGGTGTATGCTCGGCCGAATTCTGGATCCTCATTGACTTCCATTATTGAAGCTCCAATCATCAGTCCAACCATTTCATGGATGGATTTTTCGGATGCATTGTCATCAACTGTTGTTCCTGAAGTGCACCCAGGTGATTTGATTGATTTTAAAGTTCGAATGAGCAATTGTGACAAACCGCAATTATTTAATCATGCTGTCAGATTGGAATTTGATTGGGATAATAATCAGACTTTTGAGACGCTTTATGATTTCTCATTTTTGGAGGCTACGCCAATCTTGTCTTATTATCAAGGATTTCCTGAGTCTTTGCTTTTGAATCCTATAGAGGCAGATTCTGTAGTGTATCAGAAAAGTTTTATTGTCCCTTGTGATATTGTTTGCGGCAGTAATGTGGTAACAAAATTCAGGGTGTCCTTAAAAAGATTACCAACTGGATGGGGTGATGCGGAAGATTACGCGATTAAATCATTATGCAATGATGTTACCATTAATTTCTCGGGAAGCAATACCATTTGTCAAGGTCAGTCTAAGTTGTTAAGTGTTGGAGTTGGAAGTACATTTCAATGGAACAAAGATGGGGTTCCTATTACTGGAGCTACTAATAGTACTTTCTCCGCGAACCAAAGTGGTGCATATACCGTGACAGTTCAAATTGCAGGTTGCACCTACACATCTGGAGTTGTGCATATTATATTGGATAATGTAAGCGTCAATGCAGGATCAGATTTTACAAAAACGTGTGTGACGAATCCTTCGGGATCTGCAGTTGGGGAGTCGAGTTCTTCGGGATTTACTTATGCTTGGTCACCAAGTGCGGGATTGAGTTCAGCTGCCATTTCCAATCCGGTTGCTAATCCAAGTTCAACAACGACTTACACTTTGACCAAAACCAATTCAACGACAGGATGTAGTTCTTCGGATCAGGTATTGGTGACGGTTAATACAACGTTACCGACAGTTAATGCAGGATCTGATTTTACAAAAACGTGTGTGACAAATCCTTCGGGATCTGCAGTTGGGGAGTCGAGTTCTTCGGGATTTACCTATGCTTGGTCACCAAGTTCGGGATTGAGTTCAGCTGCCATTTCCAATCCAGTCGCTAATCCAAGTACTACAACCACCTATACATTAACCAAGACCAATTCAACTACAGGATGTAGTTCTTCGGATCAGGTATTGGTGACGGTTGATGCAACATTACCGACAGTTAATGCGGGATTGGATCAAAATGTTTGTGCTGGAGATATGGTTACTCTTTCTGGTAGCGGCGCATTGACTTACTCTTGGAATAACGGGGTATTGGACGGTCTTTCATTTACCCCCATTGCTTCTAACAATTATATTGTAATTGGTGAGGCCGCAAATGGTTGTCAAAATTCAGATACGGTTGCTGTAAGTGTTACTCAGCCCAATACATATTATTTAGACGTTGATGGCGATGGCTTTGGCAGCATAAGTCTTTTGTTGTGTGTCAATCCAGGTAGTGGTTATGTTGCAATCAATGGAGATTGTGACGATTCACAAGCCAACATTTTCCCACTTCAAATAGAAAGTTGCAATGCAATAGATGACAATTGCAATGGAGTCGTTGATGAAGGATGTGCTCTGGGCATTGCTTTAAGTACGGCGCAATTGACTTCAACACCTCAGTATGGAATGCCCGGTACTAATTTCACTCATATTACCGACATGACGTCAACAGTTGATTATCCGGAAAGCAATACGGGCGTTCACGAAAAGTGGTTTAAGTTCATGGCCTTATCTAATGCAATCAGAATTGAGGTCGTTGGAGCAACATCAAACGATGATAATGCCATTCGATTGTTTTCAGATCCAGGTTTAATATACACGAGTCCACTTGTGCCAATCGTAGAAGAGAATGATGTCAACAACACATCTGTTGGAGTATTGGATCAAGGCAATGAGGTTTTGCTTACGGATCTGTTAACTGAAGGTCAGTGGTATTATGTATGCGTTACAACCCTTGCCGGCACACCCGGTAGTATAACAACGAAGTTTAATGCCTTGTTGCCCAGCACTTGTGACGTCATGCCATTTACGGCATACACTGGAATCTACACCAACAATTGTCAAACCTTCAAGTGTCAGTATAGAACACAGGCTAGGAGAGCGATTATTCATCGTTGGAGCAGTGGTGTTCAAGTTGGAAGTCCGTTGTCAAGTTATACAATCCCAGCTCCGACTTCATTGATAACAACCTGTCAACTTTCTAAAATTACACCGGTGAATATGACTGGATCGCCTCAAACCATTTTCATTTCTGCAGATCTTGAATACAACTTATTGGATGCAGCAGGCAACATGAATATTCTATTTGCCAATCAAACGAGCAATTGCAATTTTCAATTGAATAGTGAATCTACTTCAAATGTAAGAAGCACAGATGAGTGTCCCGTTTATAAGAACTATACATCTTCAGTTGCAACAGATCGTTCAATTTGTGGTGCTATGCAATATCAATGGGAATTTACCATGGTTTATCCTTCTCCGGCGTTACCTGTAAGTGTCAATGGAGCAAGTAATTCTCGCATACTGCCATTGTCAACCGTGCCCGGAATGGCCAATGGACAGCGCTACGATGTGAGAATTAGAAGTTTATACTCAGATGCAACTACCTACTCCAATTGGTCATCGGCATCAGAATGTATAAGGACAATGGGAGCTGCTGGCTTGACGCCTTTGGAATCTGTTGATGACTTTGATTTGAAAAATGCAAATGGATCGGTTTTCCCCAATCCAACAAGAGTCAATAGCAGAGCGATTTTGAATTGGCAATATGAAAATGTAAACGTCATTGAAATTTACAATCTTCAGGGTCAATGCGTGGAGAAATATGATGCAGCCTTAGTCCAAAATAAAAGCATGGAGCTCAAAGCCATATACGCAGGTGGCTTGTATCACATTGTGCTGAAGGGACCACAAATAATGTATTGCATTCCTTGGATGGTGGAGTAAAAATGCGCGTTACTTTTGCAACATGCTTCAAGTTACCGGAGATATTCAATTGGCTGTCCATGAGCTTATACACGGCGGTGTTGTAGGTTTACCAACTGAAACCGTATATGGTCTTGCGGGCAATGCGCTTGAAGCAACAACTGTATCCAAGATATTCGCCATCAAGAATCGGCCATTCTTTGATCCATTAATTGTGCATGTTGCCAACATGGAACAAGTGAAACGATGTTCTTTATCAATTCCTGAAACTTTAGAAAAATTGATGAAGGTATTTTGGCCAGGTCCGCTCACGGTACTGTTACCCAAATCAGATGAGATTCCAGATTTGGTCACTTCAGGATTGCCCGATGTTGCGATCAGAATGCCGGCACATCCAATGGCTTTGGCTTTGTTGAATCAATTGCCTTTTCCATTGGCAGCTCCAAGTGCCAATCCATTTGGCTATGTTAGTCCAACCACGGCTCAACATGTCGTGGATCAATTGGGTAATCAATTGAATGTGGTCTTGGATGGTGGGGCTTGCGAAGTAGGAATCGAATCAACCATTGTTGCATGGGATTGTAATTCTGATAAAGTGCAAGTTTTGCGTTTGGGAGGAATTACCGTTGAGCAGATAGAGGAAGTTCTTCAAACTCAAGTAGAAGTGAAGACCAGCTCCAGTCGTCCTGCTGCACCGGGGATGTTGGACCAACATTATTCCCCCAAAAAACCTTTGTATTTGGTGGAAAATCAAAATCAGATTCCTGCAGATGCAGGTATGTATGGTGTATTGAGTTTTAATGGACAACTTAAAGGTCCAGTTTCTTTTGAGCTTTCTACAAATGGCGATCTAATTGAAGCAGCGAGCAAATTGTTTGCAGGCTTGAGATATCTCGATCAACAGCCCATTTCTGCAATGTACTTGCAACTCTTGCCTGAAGAAGGTTTGGGAAGAGCCATGAATGACAGAATTAGAAGAGCAGTTATTAAATCTAGTATTCATTGAGCGGTTCAGCTTATTTTCGCGCCACCAATGAATCTTCGTCATAAAATAGACAAACGCCTTTTTCATGTGATAAGCCAAGCTGCTCATGAAATGGGTATTGAAGTTTATGCCGTAGGTGGAATGGTCAGAGATATCCTACTCAATAGAATAAACAAAGATTTGGATTTTGTTTGTGTGGGAGATGGTCCAGCATTGGCCAAACGATGTGCAGATATTTTGCAAGTCAAAAAAGTGGCGTACTACAAGCACTATGGTACTGCAGCTTTTCACTACCGAGGAAATGATGTGGAGTTTGTGGGTGCAAGAAAAGAAAGTTATCGGGTTGAGTCTCGAAATCCCATTGTTACTCCAGGGAATTTGAAGGACGATCAATTGCGTCGTGATTTTACAATCAACGCGATGGCGATTTCTCTGCAGGCAGATTCTTTTGGAGATCTTTTGGATCCGTTTGATGGATTGAAAGATTTAACGGATAAGCGCATCCAAACACCAACCAATCCGGATATTACTTTCAGTGACGATCCCTTGCGCATGCTACGTGCAGTTAGGTTTGCAAGTCAGTTGCAATTTGAGATAACGGAAGATTGTTTGACGGCAATAACCAGAAATGCAGAACGATTGAAGATCATAAGTCAAGAACGCATTACTACGGAATTGAATAAGATCATTTTGTCTTCTCGACCCAGTGTTGGTTTCAAATTGCTTTTCGACACCCAATTGCTTCACCAATTTTTTCCTGAAATGGTGGCTTTACAAGGTGTTTCAAAAAGAGAGGGCATTACGCACAAGGATAATTTTTACCACACATTGGAAGTGTTGGATAATGTCGCTGAGCAATCCAATGATCTTTGGTTGAGATGGTCAGCGATCATGCATGACATTGCCAAACCGCCCACCAAACGTTTTGATAAGAATGTGGGTTGGACCTTTCATGGGCATGAAGATTTGGGCGCTAAAATGGTCCCGAAGATTTTTGAACGTATGAAACTGCCTTTGGATTCATCCATGAAGTTTGTTCAAAAATTGGTTCAGCTGCATTTGCGTCCCATAGCCTTGACCAAGAGTGAAATCAGTGATTCCGCGTTGAGAAGATTGCTTTTTGATGCAGGAGATGACATTGATTCGCTCATGATACTTTGTAAGGCAGACATTACTTCCAAGAATGAATTAAAAGTCAAGAAGTACTTGAAGAATTACGAGCATGTGGTGGTAAAGCTACAGGCCTTGGAAGAGAAGGATAGGGTACGTAATTTTCAACCACCTGTCTCAGGAGAGATGATCATGAAAGAATATGGCATTGGTCCATGCGCGCAAGTTGGAGTAATCAAGAATGCCATCAAGGATGCCATATTGGATGGTGTCATTCAGAACAACGAAACAGAGGCTTTGGAATTTATGCGCCGCAAGGCAGAAGAATTGGGTTTAATTAAAAACTAAATTTTAATCAACTTATCTCGAGATATCAAAGTCTTGAAATTTCCGATAACCACAGTAATTCCTTTGTCTTCAATTTTGGTCACCATGCCCACTTGCTTGGTTTGTTTGATCCTGACCAAATCCGCCAACGCCAGAGGCTGTGCGTCTTTGACTTCTTCCTCTTGAATACTTTGTTTTTGTTTTTTGATTTTTTCTTTTTTCTTGATTTGCTCCAATTTGTTGTGCTCAATCAGAACAAATTTTTTCATCTCCTCCCAGAGTTCGGTGTTTTTACCTCGCCCTTTGACCGACTGGACGAATTGCTTCATTTTTTTGCCCAAGTTGATGTCAGCCTGTTCCTTCTCCCAAGCAGCATTTTTCTTGGAAATCTGCACGTCGAGCTGATCATTCTTTTTGGTGAATTGATCGATTTTGGCTTGTGCTTGACTGAGTTTTTTATCCGCTTCTTCGCGTTGTTTGGTCCAAAGTTGTTTTTCTTTTTCCAAGTCCAAAAGCAGTTGATCCCACTGAAGTTTTTGAGCGTTAATTTTCTTTTTGGCCCTTTCCAGCAATTCGTTTTCTATCCCATTGGCTTGGGCAACTTCAAATGTGAATGAGGATCCTGCTTTTCCTGATACAAGTTGGTATTTGGGAAGCAATGCTTCTGCATCAAACTGCATGTGCCCATTGATGGCATTGGGTAGCGTCTCTGCACGTAGCTTGATATTGGAGTAATGTGTTGTAATGACCCCAATTGTCTTTTTGTGGTATAGCTCTTCAAAAAAAACTTCGGCCAATGCTCCGCCTAAATCAGGATCCGATCCAGTACCAAATTCATCTAACAACACCAAAGATCTGCGATTGGAAACTTCCAAGAAGTATTTCATTCGCTTTAACCTGTAGCTATAAGTAGAAAGTTGGTTCTCGATGCTTTGATGATCTCCGATATCGGTGAGGAACGAATGAAAAATGCCCAGAGCAGATCCCGATTTTAATGGGACAGGAATCGCGCATTGAAACAATACTTGAATCAATCCAATCATTTTCATGGTCACGGATTTGCCCCCTGCATTGGGACCACTGATCACCAAAATGCGTTGCTCTGTATTCAATTGAACATCTTGACCAAAGGTGGGCTTTTTGGATTCCAGGTGTTGCAAATACAACAATGGGTGAACACCTTGTTTGATGACAATCCCAGGCTGGTCAAGCAAAGTGGGGATGATTCCCTGATACAAATTTCCCAATCGCGCTTTGGCTCTCAGAAAATCAAAATGAATCATCATCTTTAGAGATGCCGCTAAGAAGGGGTGATATCCTCTAATTTCCTGAGTAAGCTGAAACAATATTTTTCTGATCTCCCGCTTTTCTTCTTCTTTGAGAATTTCGAGTTCGTTATTCAGCGGAATGTTGATGCTGGGTTCGATGAAAGTAATGGATCCTGTTTTGCTACTGCCTGTGATGATTCCAGGAACACTTTTTTTGTAGCTGGAAACAACGGCCAATACTTTGCGTTCGTTTTGATAACCTTCTTCAGTAGCGGCAATAAAGCCTTTGGATTGCATCTCACGAAGAACTTTCTGAAAATTCTTTGTAATCTGTCTGCGCACGGACATCATCGATTCACGAATACTTTTCAGAACTGGAGAAGCATCATCGCGTACCTGCCATTGGGGATTGAAAACCTTTTGAATCGTTGGGATCAATTCTTTCTGAGGGGTGATGTCTTTGAAATGTGCGTTTAAAAAGTTCCAATTGGTTCCCAATAAACCGTGAATCTTCAGCCAATCGTGTGTGATTTCTGTATTGGTTACAATCTGTTGAAAATCGGATTCGGAAAGGACGGAGTCACGCAAAGAGAGCATTTTTAAAATGCGATGAATTTCAATGAATTCACCACTGGGCAAATTGCCACCACTTTTAAAAAGTCCATAGAACTCTTCCATTTCACCCAAAGCAGTTTTCAGTTGACCGCCGTGTTCTAAGGGCATGAGGGTGCTGCATTTTTGAATAGCCGAAGGCTGATAGCACAGGCTTTGCAGCAAGGACAATATTTCAGGCCACTGTAAATCGGTTTGTGAGGCGGAATCAAAAAGCATATTTCAAAACTAGTATATTCTCACTATAAACTGTTTAAAAGATTAGATGTTCAGGGTCATTCATTGCAAAAAAAGAGTCACATTCGAAATATGAAAAGATGGGCCATAAAATTTTTCCGCAATAAGTTCGTATTGGCACTTTTGTTGAACCTGGTATACATATCGTTTATCCACAATATCAATCTGTTCTATATCGTTCGATCAAAAATGGAGGCCGAACGTTTGGGCGGGGAGATTGAGATGATGAAAGAAAAAAACAAACAGGTGCAATTGGATCTTATCGAAATATCAAACAACAAGAAGACCTTGGAGAAATATGCTCGGGAAGAGTTTTATATGAAAAGAGATCACGAAGATGTGTATGTGATCAAATCAAAAATGAATGTAAAGGAATGAGAATGAAAAATCAATTGAAGAATATTTGGGTTGTATGTTTTCTGATGTTATCGATGGGATGTGCCATACATACATCAGCGCAGCCCAAACCAACCTATACCATAACCGATCGAAAAGCAATCAAAAAGTATGAAGCAGCCACGGATGCTTATCGCGCGCGAAACAATCTAGAGGCCATGGACATCCTCACTGAGCTAGTTTCCTCGCATGCTGATTTTGCAGAGGCGCAATTTTTATTGGCGCAATTGTATTTGGATAATGGTCAAATGGAACAAGCCATGCCAGCTTTAGAAAAAGGAGTTGCTTTACACCCTGAGATATTTCCAGAAGCATGGTTGATTTTGGCAGAAGGATACATGAGCCAGGCGGATTACAAAAAGTCAGAAGCTGCGATTTCCAAGTTTATGCCTTATCCCAAACATGATGTTTTAACGGAGAAAAAGGCCAATTTGATTTTGGCAAGTTGTGTTTTTGCACAAAAGGCCATGAAGTATCCAGTGCCATTTGAACCGGTGAACATGGGTGCAGGAGTTAATACTGAATTTGATGAATATTATCCTTGTTTGACAGCTGACGAATCTGCATTGTTGTTCACGAGATTGATTCCCGATGACCGTTCATCTGCAGGTAAACAAGAAGATTTTTTTATTAGTAGAAGAGATAAGGATGCAGTGTTTGCCCCTGCGCAGCCTATCTTAAGTATCAATACCACCATGAACGAAGGAGCGCCATCATTGAGTGCTGATGGAAATACATTGATTTTTACGGCATGTGAAACAGCCGATGGAAATTGGGGAGAGGGTAGAAGCGGTGTTGGTAGTTGTGATTTGTTTTTTTCGATGAAAGTGGGCAATGATTGGGAACCTGGAAAGAATATGGGGAACCTGATTAATTCGGGCGCATGGGAATCGCAACCCTCCTATTCAGCCGATGGAAAGACCATGTATTTTGTACGTGGGAAAACCACTTACCAAGGTGTCCAATCCCAAGATATTTATTATTCATATTTGCGTGAGACAGGGGAGTGGAGCAAGCCTGAAAAGGTGAGAGGCATGGTCAATACGGACTTTCAAGAAGAGAGTGTGATGATTCACCCTGATGGTAGTACGTTGTATTTTAGTTCCAATGGGCATCCGGGCATGGGCGGTATGGACATTTTTATGAGTAGACGAGATGTTAACGGAGATTGGGGTAAACCTATCAATCTGGGATATCCAATCAATACATCCAAAGATGAGAATTCATTTCACGTAACTACTGAAGGACAATACGCGTTATTTGCTTCCGAGCGACCCGGAGGAATGGGCGGTTTGGATTTGTATCAATTTAAGCTTCCTGAATTTGCTCGTCCTATGCGAGTTTCCTACGTTGAAGGAGTAGTTTCGGATAAAGTGAGTTACAAAAAGCTTGAAGCCAAGTTGGAGTTGATTGATATGGAGACAGGTAAAGTTGTAGCCAACACATACTCAAATGCGGGTAATGGAGAATTTCTTTTGTGTCTCCCTCCAGGCAAAGATTATGTGATGAATGTTTCCAAGGATGGTTATTTATTTTATTCAGATCGTTTTACGCTAACCAATGAAATTCAGACCAAACCTGTTCGCCTTTTGGTGCCACTTCAAAAACTGAAAGTAGGAACCAAAATTTCCATTGCCAATACCACCACGAACGGTATGAAGAATGTGTTTTTCGATACCAATAGTGATGTATTGAAAAAGGAGAGTTATGCTGAGTTGAATAAGTTGGTTGATTTATTGAATAAAAATCCAGAGCGTAAGATAGAAGTGGGAGGTCACACAGATGATGTGGGCGATGACGCTCTCAATATGTCTCTTTCTCAGAAACGTGCAGAATCGGTAAAGTCTTATTTGATCAAATCAGGTATTGCGGAATCTAGGGTTGTCGCCAAAGGTTATGGCGAAACTCAGCCGCAAGTACCCAATGACACTGATTCCAATCGTTCAAAAAATCGACGAACAGAATTCATCATTATTCAATAAATAAAAAAAACGCCAATTGGCGGTTTTTTATTTAAAGTCGGGTGGAAATTATTTCATCCACTACAGCAGGGTCAAGCAATGTCGTTGTATCACCTAGCGATTGAAGTTCGCCTTCAGCGACTTTGCGGAGAATGCGTCTCATGATTTTTCCAGATCTCGTTTTTGGTAGGCCACTTACGAATTGTATTTTATCCGGCTTCGCAATTTTCCCGATATGTTCTACAACGCTTTCGATTATTTCATCTCGCGTTTGCTCATGGGCATTGTCTAAATTCTCTAGAATTACATATGCATAAATTCCTTGTCCTTTGATGTCATGCGGGTATCCGACAACTGCACTTTCTATTACCTTTTTGCATTGGTTGATGGCATCCTCGATTTCAGCTGTGCCAAAACGATGTCCGCTCACATTGATTACATCATCTACACGACCCAATAGACGGTACATGCCATCTTCTTCGCGGCGAGCTCCGTCTCCGGTGAAGTACAAGTTGTTGTATGTTGCAAAGTAATTGATGCGACATCTTTCGTGATCACCATAGGTAGTTCGCAGTATGGAGGGCCAAGGGAATTTTACGCATAGGTTGCCCTCAACACCGTTTCCTATAATTTCGTTTCCATCAGCATCAACAAGCATGAGCTGAATTCCCGGTATGGGGTAACCTGCATAAGAAGGTCGCTGTGCATGTATGCCGCCCATTCCAGAAATCATTACGCCTCCTGTTTCAGTTTGCCAATAAGTATCTACAATGGGACATTTTCCTTTACCAACGTGTGTGTGATACCAGTGCCAAGCTTCTTCGTTGATTGGCTCACCTACCGAACCAAGTAATTTCAACGAGTGAAGACTGTACGATAGCACATGATGAACACCGCTTGCCATAAGTGATCGAATAGCAGTGGGTGCAGTATAAAAAATATTCACGTTGTGCTTGTCTATCACTTGCCAAAATCTACCTGCATCAGGAAATGTAGGTATTCCTTCGAACATAACAGTGGTTGCACCATTTAACAACGGACCATAAAGAATGTAACTATGGCCTGTGACCCAACCTATATCGGCGGTGCACCAAAACACATCGCCTGGGTTGTATTGAAAGACATTGGCAAATGTGTATCCGGCGTATACCATGTATCCGCCGCAAGTATGGACCACTCCTTTGGGTTTTCCGGTACTTCCGCTGGTATACAAAATGAACATTTCATCTTCACTATCCATCGATGTCGCCTCACAATGATCGCCGACGTGAGTTGATTCCTCATGGTACCAAATGTCTCTTTCGGGATGCATTTGAACCGGCCAATTCAATCGGTTTACAACCAATACTTTTTTTACGCCAGGACAATCTTGAATGGCTTCATCAACAACCGATTTAACTGGAATTTGTTTGGCACCACGATTTAAGCCATCAGAAGTTATCACATAGGCGCAGTTGGCATCGTTGATTCGATCTGCAACAGCATTGGAGCTGAATCCGGCAAAAACCACAGAATGGATTGCGCCAATTCTTGCGCAAGCCAAAGTTGCAAATGCGAGCTCTGGAATCATCGGTAAGTAAATGCAAACACGGTCTCCTTTTTCAACGCCCATGTTTTTTAAAACATTGGCCATTTTATTTACCTCTGCCAAGAGTTCTTGATAGGAAAAGTGTTTGCTCTTTTCATTGGGGTCATTGGGTTCCCATATTAATGCGGTTTGATTGCCCTTATCCGCAATGTGTCGGTCAAGGCAATTCTCCGTAATGTTCAATTGACCTTTGAGAAACCATTGAACCGAGGGACTTTTAAATTCCCATTCCAAGGTTTTTCCCCAAGGTTTTTTCCAATGATAAGATTGTGCGATATCTCCCCAAAATCCTTCAGGATCTTGAACGCTGTAGGCATATGACCGTTGGTATTCTTCCAACGATTGAATTCTAAATGGAACTTGACTTGCTTTCATAGATTAATTCGATCGAAACGAATGTAACAAAATCACAATAAGAAAATTTAAAGGTTTTGATTTTGGGACAAAAATGCTGTTGTTGCTAATTCCTGCAACGCAATTAGCACCAAGGGATATTTTTCGAGCATCAGCTTTTCGTATTCAGGAAATGTTTCAACTTCCAATGATACCAGTGTTCCATTATCCATTGTTTGCAATACGTATTTTTCAATCGATTTAAATGTGTCTTCGTTGCTATTAATGCCATTGACAATCCACCCGTGGTGTTCAAATGTGATTTGCTGATAAGGGATGATTTCTTTTACTTTCCCATACATACCATCACCTTGCGGGGTCAGCCATCTAATATGTCCTCCTTGAATTAATGCGGGTTCGTAATAATGACCAGTGCCCATGGGCTCCATCCAAATTCCAAATGTTTGCTTTGACCACATCATTTCCCAAACAACATCAGAGGGCGCTGCAATAAATTGGATAAAATGTAAATTCTTCATAAGGTATTTATGCGCGTCACTAACAAGTTGTGGTGAAAAGAATGATGAAAGTCGTCATGGCAAAGTTACAAAGTCATGTTACATTAGATTAACCGAAAGCATATGAAAAGAATTTTTACGTTATTTCTGCTGTTACATGTATGTGTTCAATCCATTGGACAAGCATCTAATCCGCCGATTGTTTCCAAAGATTACAAGTCTTGGACGACAAGTGTGGAACTCAATCGATGGCTGCTCAAGTTAGCTGACATATATACTGTCGAAATGCGCTTGTATCGTGGAAATAAGGAAGTGGATCTTCCTGTTGTAGTTGTTCCAGCGGTTCAAGAAGATGCGCTATCAGTTATGATTATTGCTGAACAACACGGTGATGAGCCTTCGGGAATGGAAGCTTGTAATATTCTGATTAGCGAATTGTTGAATGGCGAATTACCAACATGGACGGATAGCGTGGAGTGGATAATTGTGCCTATGGTCAATGCTGAAGGACATGAAAGTAAGTTAAGAAAAAAAAGGAATGGTGCCGATCTCAATCGTGACCACTTGATTCTTTCTCAGCCAGAGACTCGTTATATTCACTACATGTATAATCGCTACATGCCTGATGTATTTATTGATATGCAAGAATATGCTTTTGAATCTGCAGATGAAACGCAGTTTTTAGAGAAGCGTATTCAGCAGCAAGTTGGATGTATTACCAATATTAATTTATTGGATTCGGAATTGGATGCGTTGTCGCATGAATTCATTTTGCCGCATGTTGCTCAAACCCTGAAGAAAAGCAAAGTTTCTTTTTCTGAGTTTTTAATAGGATCGGGACACACAGGTAAAAACGTTAGAAAAAGTACTGTGGATATTGATGATGCTCGACACGGCATGGGTGGTTTGGGAAGAAGCTTAAGTTTCGTGGTAGAAGGATTGAATGGTAAATCACGAAACGATAGTATTTTTTATAGAACGCAGGCCCAATACAAATGCTTAATTTCTTTGGTGGAAGGTTGTCAATTGAAGAAAGATGTGATAAAAAAACGTGTTCAATTGAACAGAGACAATGCCGCTTACAACCCCGTTTCTAGTGTTTCAATTCAAATGGATCATTTTGCAACGAATGTCAATGAAAAAGCACCGGAGTTGAAAATGAATTACTGGAATGTTAAATCGAACCGAGATACTATTTTGGATTTGGGCATATTGTACTTATCTGAAATCAAATCCATAAAATCCATAGATCCACCTATAGGCTATTGGATATCCAAAAAAGATGAGCGATTGTTGAATTGGGTTCAAAATCATGAGGCAGGAATATATCCATTTGCTGCAGGCAATGGAAAGAAAGCAAAGGAAGACGAGAATAATCAAAACACTTTTCTTCAATGCATTTCAGCAATGCCTGAATGGCAAATTCAAACTTTAGAAGGTATGCATGTTCCGGCATGGAAACCTGAATGGATAGAAATGAAAAGCCCGAACACAAAGGATTACATTTTTATTTCGACTCAGACTATCAATGGAATGCGATGGGTAATGGCATTAGAGCCTGAAAGTATGTTTTCATTGGCGCGTTATCCTGAATTTGAATACTTGCGATATCAATATCCGATATTGCGTGTAACTTCGCGATAAGCATGTCGCAGAAGGAGTTGAATTTGCAGAAACCAAAGTCGAATGGTCGTTTGGCCTTCATCGATTTGGCGCGTTCAATCGCTATATTGATGATGTTGGAAGGTCACATCACTGGTGAACTTCTTTCTTCTCAATACAGAGCCGAGAATTCTGCATTTTATCAGTTGTGGAGACAAGTTCATGGATATACATCACCTTTGTTTTTTACAATTTCAGGATTGGTCTTTGCATATCTGTTAACCCAACCCATGCCGGATGGTCCAATATGGAAGCATCCCAGAGTGAAAAAGGGACTGAAACGTGTATTGGAATTGTTACTCTGGGGATACTTGTTGCAATTTCATTTCAAGAATTTTATTATTTGTCAATGGGAGGGTAGCTCATTTAATACAGATTGGTTTTTTGCTTTTCATGTATTGCAATCCATTGCAGTGGCTCTGTTCTTTTTAATTATTACTTTTTTTATTTCGAAGTGGAGTAGAGTTCCATTTTACTTCATTGCTTTTTTTACAGGAGTTGTTGTTTTTGGGTGCAACGGAATTCTTGAGACGTATATCCGAAATCAAAAGGCACTTTTGGCTGCTGGAACAATCGATCATTTGAATTATTGGCCCGCACATGCTCCGAGATGGTTGCAGAATATGTTCTTTGGAATGTACTCTGAATTCAGTTTTGTTCGGTTTTCGGGCTATGCATTGTTTGGAGGAGCATTGGGTCATTTTATTCGTTTGAATCAGCGACATGTGCTCAGTTTTACTTTTGGATTTGTGTTGTTTGCTTTGGGATATGTTTTAAAAAGAGATGTCTATTTTTTGTTGGAGGCTATCGATCTTCAATTGATTGATTGGGGATGGCAAAGCTCACCACATCAAATGGCAAACAAAGACTCTTTGATAGGTTTGAGCATGGTAATGTGTCTGCTCGGAATTTTAGTAGTGATCAATCGATTGATTGAAATTCCCAAGAATCTATTTTTGAAAATGGGGCAAAATACTTTTCCCATTTATATCATACACGTTATTCTTATTTATGAAGGGTTGTTGGGTTTTGGATTGCCCTTGGAGCAATACAAAGAGCATTTGTCACCCGTCCAATCTTGGATGATTTCCTTATTCATTATTTCTTGGTTCTTTGTACTCATTCACTTTTGGGAGCGCATAGAGCAATGGGGGATTTCTTTTATCCATGGGATAAGGAAACGTGAAATATGACAGAGGTCACCAACTGTTTAACTATTTCTTCGTAACATTGAAGACACCTTAAACTCTAATCTTATGTTGTCTTTTTATTCAGCTAGTGGTCGTATCGTGAATACGCAGCGCGCAGTCCAAGAGGTATTGGAAAGTGCCATGGGCAATGATTTTTCCAGTGCCGATTTATTGATTTTTCATGCCTCTATTGGTCATGACTACAAAGTACTCTTAGATGAAGCCAAGAGGATGTGTCCCAATGCCAGAGTGTTGGCCGCTTCTTGTTGTGGGGTTGTTGGTAAGGAAGGGGTGAGTGAATCCATGAAGGATATCGCCGTTATGGGAATCAAAGGAAGTGAATTCGTCGTTGAATCTACAGACGGTATTTATGGACCCAATGCATATGAAAAGACCAAGGAAATGGCTTCGTCAATGAAGTCAAAAGACGCCAACGTGAATATGATTTATCTATTGGCCTCTGGGATTGACATTGACAACAATGCATGTATCAGAGCCATTGAAGAAGTTTTTGGAAAGGAAGTTACCATTTTTGGCGCTACATCTTCCGATAATATGAGAGGGGTTGTATCATACCAAGGGATCGATGACCAGGTTTTTGAGCATGCCGCTTATATGGTTGGATTTTCGGATCCATCTTTGTCTGTGGAGACTCAAGCCACGCACGGTTTTGTTGCCATTGGTGAGCCTTTGCTCGTTACCAAAGCCACAGGACACATTATTCATGAATTTAATGGTAAGCCAGCTTGGTCAGAGTATTGTCAAAGATTGGGCATTGATGCCTCAAATCCGCATTGCGGCGATTCCATTCCTGTTGGTGCATTGGGTGAGAAGTTAAGTCCTGAATTGGCTAAGGAATATGGAAATGAACATATTCTTCGTGTGGTAACAAGTCACGTTGGAGACGATATGTATTACGCGACCGATATCCAAGAAGGAACGGAACTTTGGTTAACCACACGAGATGAGGAATTGATTTTTACAGAGATGGACAACATGGTTAAGCAAATGAATGAGCGCATGATTGGTAAGACACCGGTTGCTGTTTTCCATGCGGATTGTCTTGCACGTGGAAGATTTTTATTCAATAGAATCATCAAAGATGAATTGGTCAGTAAAATGCAATATCCATTTTACCGAAATGGTGAGTGCCCACCTTGGCTCGGCATGTATGGATTTGGAGAGATTGCTCGTTTAGGAGGGGAAAATACTTACCACAATTACACAACGGCTTTGTACGTTTTATATCGATAACAGAGCATGGGTATTGAAGGGCTAGAACGCGAGGAGTTAGTGAAGTTGTATCGCGACCTTCAGTTGCGCGTAACTAGATTTTCGGCTACTGAGCAAGCGCTTATTAATACCCGAGATCGACTTGATCAGGAATTGGAGTTGTACAAAAGAATGCAGCGCTACAATGCGATGCTTTTGAATGTTCCCAGCTTGGATCGTTTTTTTGCCTTGGTTTGTGAAGGTATAGTGGATGTTTTTGAATTGGAATGTGCTATTTCAGCGAGGAAAATTCATGACAATGCGAAGTGGGAGCTATTTGCAGAGGGACACAAAATAGAAAGTGGAATGTGTTGGGATGACGATTTAAATACGCTTTGTCAATTGCACAGACACGGCGAATCCCATATTTTGAAATTGGATGATTTTTCTTTTTTGAAGTGTCTGTCTCCTTTTTTTGAAGGTTTGTATTTTCATCTCAAAGATGTAAAGTCAGGCAATCAAATATTATTTCTTGGGCTTAATTCCAAAGCCAACTCTGCTTTATATCGGAATGTTCAAGAACGACATTTGGCTTTGTTTAATGTCTTCATGCAGAATGTTCAATCTATTTTTTCCAATCATCAAAGAAGTGCTGAAATCGAAGATCAACTAGGCGTTATTCAAAAATCCTCTGCAGAACTGCGTAAGCTATCCTTGATTGCTACCAAAACCAAAAATGGTGTAATCATTACGGATGCGCATGGACACGTTGAATGGGTGAACGAGGCATTTACCAAGATTTCTGGATATAACTTGGAGGAAATTAAAGGAAGAAAACCAAAGGACTTTTTGCAGGGTAAACAAACCGATGAGGTTTCCAGAAAGAAGTTGTCCGATGCGCTTTGGAATAAGGATGATATAGAAATGACCGTTGTCAATTATGACAAGGCGGGTAATCCATATTATAACCAACTGGAGATTATATCAGTTTTTGATGAGCAGGGAAAGCATGTCAATTTTATTGCATTGCAAAAGGATATTACCCATGAAATTCAATCGCAACAGGAGATGTTGAAATTGAATTCAAGATTTAAAATTATTACCAATCATTCTAAAATTGGATTGTGGGAGTGGACCGCTGAAGACGATAAAGTGGAGTGGAGCGAAGAATTGTATCTTTTGCATGGTATATCTCCATCCAGTAGTAAGGATATTCGGGAGAGCTGGCTTAACGCAATGGCTGAAAACGATAGAGATCGAATTTTAGGTAATGTTGAGTCATTACGTAATGGCGAGAAACAGGTGGTCAAGGATTTATATAAGATAGTTAGGCAAGACAATTTCCAAGTTCGAATGATAGAAACATTGGCCATTTCTGAGAAAAATGACCAAGGTGAAGTAGTTAGAATGGTTGGAAGCTCAAAGGATGTAACTGAGGAATTGTTGTTGATTCACCAAAGAGATGAATCCTTGGCTCAAATTCAATTGTTGAAGTCATTTTATGAGAACATCTTGCAGAATTCACCTATGGATATCGTGGTGATAGGGACAGATGGCAAGATTGTATTTAAAAATAACAGAAGGGAGAATCATACCTTATGGTCAAGATTACCCCAAGGAAGTGATTTGTTATCTGGTGATGTAAATGAGCAGGGAAGTTTGAACGATTTGGTTCTTTCCATCAGAAGGAGTATTCAAGAGAGACGAATGGTGCAATGGGAAGATGTGAGTGCTGATGGTGATTGGGTATATCTCTACAATGTACTTCCTCATTTTGAAGAAAATGGAAATTGGGAAAGTATAATTATAACGGGAGTTGATATTTCAGAATTGAAGAAAATTCAAAATTCAATGTCCTTGACCAATGATGAATTGAGAAAAATAAATTTGGAATTGGATAATTTCGTCTATAGTATTTCTCATGATTTGAGATCGCCACTGTTATCCATCAAAGGCATCATATCATTGGTGCTCCATGATCAAGGCCTACCCGAAAAGGCGGTGCAGTTTTTAAATATGGCTGATCAGTCAGTTACAAGGTTGGACGGAACTATTCAAGAGATTTTAGAGTACTCACGCAACTCACGATTGGATATTCAACCGGAATGGATGGATTTGAGTGAGTTGGTTCAAAACATATTTGATGATCTTAAATTTATCACTGAAGATCCATTAGAAATGGTCATGGCTTTTAAGTCAACAAGTTTGCTGTTCAATGACAAAGCAAGAATCTCTGTTTTGCTAAAGAACATCATCGGTAACAGTGTGAAATACAGAAAAGCGGGACAGCAGTCTGTGGTGAAGTTCTCGTTTGATTTCAACGATACACATGCTGTTATGCAAATTGAAGATAATGGTCAAGGTATTGATGAAAATCACATTGGACGCGTGTTTGAAATGTTCTTCAGAGGAACTTCGGCAAGCATAGGAACAGGCTTGGGATTGTACATTTGTAAGGAAATCGTTAGTAAATTGGGCGGAGAAATTCAAGTTAAATCCCAAAAGGGATTAGGTACAACCATGACAATATCATTACCATTAATACAGAATGAAATATGAAACACATCGCACTTGTAGATGATGATGAAGTGATCAACTTGGTACATTCTGAGGTAATCAAGAGAATTGTTCAGGACGTTCAATTGGAAATTTTCCAGTCAGGTACCCAGTTATTGGAGTACCTCAAGGATCACGATGAGCAAAGGTTGGATGTTATTTTTTTGGATATTCGAATGCCCGAAATGGACGGTTTTGAAGTCTTAGAAAAAATCAGAGATATGAATCCGAAGGCATCACAAAACTCACGTGTATACGTATTGTCGTCTACCTTGGATGAAAGAGATTTGAATAAGGCAAAGTCCAATCCGCTTGTTACAGACTTTATTGGTAAACCTTTATCTTTTGATGCTTTTCGACAATTGTTGGCCTAGTTCATCACATCAGCCCACTTTTCCAACATCTTATTGATAAGGTCTGTGAACATGGGTTTCATCATTGTGCCTACAAATGGATTGATGGAAGCATTCATTTCAAATTGAACTACACAACTATTTTCCTGTTCGGGTTCAACCTTGCCCTTTAAAACAAAGGACATGGGATGCGTGGACAAACTCTTGTAAGAAACTGATCGGTCATCAGATTGATCCTTTTGCAATATGATTTTAATATTGCCCCTGGTTTCAAATGAACACGTTATGCCATCGCATTGCCAATTGAAGCAATCGTCAGGAAGGAATTTCTCCAAATGATGCAAATCGTGCAAATACTCCAATGTCTCTGGGGCTGGACGATGTATGGTAAATTTCTTACTCTCTATTATCATGACTGACTTTCAAAATGTGATGACCAAAGCGCTGGATTATTTTTCCAATCTCTGAGCGCATTGATTTGTTCCGGCGCAAGATAACTCGAGTTCACAGCTTGCTCCAAAAGTATATCGTAGTTTGAAAGCGTTTTTACTTCAAAAGCGTGATGTCCAAATTTCTCAGCGGACTCAGGAAACAGATAAGTGAAGATGGCTACCATGCCTGTGATTTGAACCTTTCTTTCTAAAAGTGCTTCAACCGCAAGTAGACTGGATTTTCCTGTCGATATCAAGTCTTCGATAACCAAAACTTTTGATCCTTCGGGGCAGATTCCCTCCACCTGGTTATTCAATCCATGTTTCTTGGCTTCGCTTCGAACATATATAAATGGTAACTCCATGGCTTCCGCTACCAATGCGCCAATACCAATTCCGCCAGTTGCAACACCTGCAATAATTTCAGGTTGAGTCGGAAAGGATTTGATGACTTCGACAAAAGCCAATGCTATTTCTTTTCTAATTGCGGGGTAAGATAAAATTTTTCTATTGTCGCAATAGATTGGTGATCTTAATCCGCTTGCCCATGTAAAGGGTTGTTCAGGACTTAATTTTACAGCTTCAATTTGAAGTAAATATTCTGCTACTTTTAGGGCGATATTTTTTAAATCAGACATGGCACAAAGTTACAAAGTTTATATAGGCAATTGCACGCTTTATTTCAGCGATTCAAATTTACCCATCCCAAATTGTATGGCTTTGGCCCCGCAGAACAACTGGCAAGAATGGGTGAAAAGTTTGGATTTGGAGTCTAATCATTGTTGGGTAGTGCCTATGGAGGGTAATGACATGCATTGGCACGATTTCCAAGATTCATTCAAGTGCATATCAGCTGCTGGTGGAAGAGTGGAGAACGAGGATAATGACGTTCTGATGATTTATCGCAGAGAAAAATGGGATCTTCCCAAGGGAAAGGTGGATAAAGGCGAGTCTATTCATCAAGCTGCTGTGCGAGAAGTTATGGAAGAGTGCGGGCTAAAAAATGTGGAGCGCGGCGTGAAATTGGGGATTATTTACCACATGTATTTTCACAAAGAAAAATGGGTGCTCAAGGATACGCATTGGTATCAAATGAGAGCCTCTAAAAATGAAGAGTTGATCCCGCAAACAGAAGAAGATATAACGGCAATTGAGTGGGTGAACCCAACAAATCATCCATGGCGAACCAATACTTTTCCCTCGATTGAGGATGTGATGGGTTGGTGATCAATGAACTTTAAAAATCGCAAAGGTCTCTCCTTTGTTCCATTGCAAAGTTTCAGATATACCAAAGGTTTCACCGGATAATGCATTCGTCAATTGGGTATGACCATCTAGCATCTCGTTGTATCGATTTAATGGAATGGATGTTTCCGAACCCAAATTAACTACAATCATGTAGGTGTCTTTTTTATCATATCTAAAATAAACATACACATTGTCTTCAGGTACAAATTGTTTCAATCGTAGAGATCCCAATTTGTTATTTTGCCTGAAAGAAGTTAGGGCTTGGTAGAACGTGAAAGCTTCTTTTTCTTGGGATGTAATATTTTCTTGGGTGAAAAAGTTTTTCTTGTCTCCAGGCCATCCACCATTGAATTCTTGTCTCACCAAATCGTCTGGATTGGTGTAGCCTTCAAATAGATATTCGGTTCCGTAGTATATGCAAGGGATTCCGCGCAGTGTCAAGAGCATTCCCATTCCAGCTTGCCATTTCTTGTAATCTTTGTTGATGACCGAATAAAATCTACTCAAGTCATGGTTGTCTAAGAATGTCACATTATTTGAAGGCTCACTGTAAATGAAATCTTGTGCCAAGGTCATTTGAATTCTTCTCAATCCCTCTTCCCATCCAAAGTTTTCATTGAGTCCCTTTGTAATAGCAAAGTACAGTTGAAAATCTGTAACCCCATTGAGGTTGGAATTGTATGGCGCGTTTTTGAATTGTTCCGTGAAATATGCTTGAACCGGAGCGCTTTGCACCCAAGTTTCGCCAAAGAGGAAGAAGTTCGGAAACTCATCGCGAAGTGCTTTATTCAAATCCGCCATAAACTTTTGGTCAGGATAAGAGTAGGTATCAATTCGGTAGGCGTCTATCTCTCCGGCGAGCACCCACCAAATGGAATTTTGAATGAGATATTTGGCCAGATCGGGATTGCTTTGGTTCAAATCGGGCATGTGGGTGTCGAACCAACCATTGGACATTCTGTCTCGATCAATGTCGCTGCTGTACGGGTCCATTAGCGTTTCTGCTCTGTAATTTGTTTTGGTAAATGTGGGGTAGAAGTGAAACCAACTGGAGTCAGGAATATTTTTGAATAAATAATGCTCATTGCCCCAATGATTGTAAATCACATCCCAAACCACCTTCATGTTTTTCTTATGGCATGCTCGTGAAAATTGGAGATAGTCTTCATTGCTTCCCAAACGCGCATCGACCTTGTAACTATTGGTCGTGGCATAGCCATGGTAGCTATCCCGTGGTTGATTGTTTTCAAGAACGGGATTCAGCCAAACAGCAGTGTTGTGCAAAGACGCGACATAATCCAAGTGCTTTGTGATTCCTTCTAAATCGCCGCCATGTCTGGTTTTCACACCATTTCTTTTCACACCTTGATACAAACCGGGTACGGAGTCATTTTTGGGATTGCCATTGGAAAATCGATCAGGGTATATCATGTACATCAAATCCGAAGTTTCAAGACCTGCTGGTTCAAAAGATGTGCGTTCTAAAATCGGAAATTTGAGCTGTTGTTTATTTATTGAAGTTTGATCCAATGATAGAGTCGGTATAAACGTAAAAGTGATTTCTTGGGCTGGACAATTTTCCGGCAACTCAATGCTCACTATTGCGTAATTCGGATTTGGAAGTTTTCGGAATGATAGAATTTTTGCATCGCCTTCAGCTCCTACCGTAATGAATTGCGTGAAATCAGTACCTCTTACGAGTAAGTCTATTTGACGATAATGGGTATTGGCGAACCAATTGGGCGGGTCGCACTGGATTTGGCTTTGCGCCAATATTTGAAGGCAAGACATGAGCATGATACTTGCCAGTACAGTTGATTTAATGATGTTTTCGAACATGTTATGTTTTTGTGAAAAATTCATTTGCTGTGCTTTAAAACTTGTGTTATTTTTGGAAAGTGTTAAAAGTACACCAAGTAAAACTTAAACCTTTATAAAAATGAAAAAAATCTACACATTGGTGATGTCGATTTTAGGAGCGGCGGTGATGTATGCGCAGACCCCTGTTACCTTCACAGTTGACATTGCTGGAGCAGGTTTGACACCTGATGCAAACGGCGTTCACATCGCTGGAAACTTCGCGGATCCTAACTATGACGGATCTGTGGTAAACCCATCTTATACCAACTGGAGTCCATCTGCAATGGCGATGACAGACAACGGTAACGGTACTTTCTCTATCACCTTGGATTTATTGCCTGAGCATTATGAATTCAAATTCGTTAATGGTAACGACTGGCCTTTTGTTGAAGATGTTCCAAACATCTGTCAAGTAGAATTAAATGGTAACGACAATCGTTTTATTGAAGTAGGTGCTGATCCTGCTACATATGCTGTATGTTATGCTTCTTGCGCTTTGTGCGGAACCAACGCAGTTATGTTGCGTGTGGATATGTCTATGGTAGATTCTGACGGTGACGGTATCACTGGTGAGGCTGGCGAAGATTACGATCCAGCCAACTTGCACGTAGCGGGTAACTTTGCAGATCCTAACTATGATAACGTAGTAGAAAACGCGATGTATGCTAACTGGGATCCAGGTTTCATTTCTTTGAATGCTTTAGGTAATGGTGTTTATGGTGTGTTGTTGCAATTGACTCCTGCTACATACGATTACAAATTCGTTAACGGTAACAGCTGGGGATTTGAAGAAGGTGCCAACGGAGCTTGTTTCGTAGGTGGTAACCGTCAAGTAATTGTTGATCAACCAAACGTTCTTACAGACGCATTTTGCTTTGGAACTTGCTCTTCATGCGTAATGCCAACAACTGTAACTTTCCGTGTTAACATGAGCAACGAAACAGTTTCTCCGAACGGTGTTCACATTGCCGGTAGCTTGCAAGGATGGGATCCAGGTGCAGCTGATTGGGCAATGTCTCCAGTAGGAAACAACATCTATGAATTGGTTAAAGAAGTTCAAGCTGGAACTTATCAATTCAAATTCGTTAACGGTAATGCTTGGAGCGGAGTTGATAACGACAACGAGTCAGTGCCTGCAGAATGTAACGTAGGTGGTAACCGTTCTTTGGAGGTTACTGGTACTGCAATGACTGTTGAGTTTTGTTACAACCAATGTACTGCTGAGTGCGTTGTTGATCCAGATGCTGCTGACATGACTTTCCGTGTTAATATGGCCAATCAAATTGCATTGGCTGCTTTCAACCCAACTTCAGATACTTTGTGGATGATTTCTGGAGCAACTGTTCCAGCATGGCAAGATGGTCGTACAGCGATGACAGATGCTGATGGTGACCAAGTATATGAGTGTACTGTTAATTTGGATGGTCCAGCTAACGTACAATACAAATTCATGGCTGGTACAGATGTATTTGCTCCAACTATCGAAGAAGGTCCTGGTATCAACACACTTTGCGGTTTGGACAATGGTGTAGGTGGTTTCAATCGTGTTGCTATCCGTGCTGGTGTTGCTCAAGTATTGCCAGTGGTTTGTTTTGATCTTTGTGGTGATTGCACAGGTTGTCAAGATTCAACTTCTTGTAACTATAATCCTTACGCTTTGGCTGCTGGTGGTGAGTGTTTGACTGTAGGTTCTCCATGTGAGGACGGTTTGTCTAACACATCTAACGAAACTTACGATGCAAACTGTGAGTGCGTTGGAACTGTTGCGGTAAACGAAGTGTTCGTTACTGAGAACGTATCTGTATATCCAAACCCAACAGAAGGTTTGTTGAATATCAACATGATCACTTTGTCAACTCAAGATGTGAAAGTTGTTGTTTACAATGCAATGGGTCAAATCGTTAGAACTGAGAAGTTCAACAAATTGACTTCGGGTAACAACAACTTGACTTTGAACTTGGAATCAGCTGAAACTGGAATCTATATGGTAGAGGTAATGGGCGCACAATTGCACCATACTTTCCGTGTAGCGGTGAAATAATGAATTTAGATTCAAAAGAAAAGGGAGCTTCGGCTCCCTTTTTTTATTCACAGATTAACAATAAGGTAACAAATTAGAAAACTTTTGTTCATCTTTGAAAAAGATTCGCGGTGCAATATCGCGTAATGAAATTTAATATGGCAGATATCAATACAATCCTACAGGTTTTAGTTCCAAAGGACAAGAGATTTTACCCGCTTTTTGAGAAAAGCGCAAACAGTTTATGCGACATGTCCAGTGCAATGCACGAAGGATTGAAAGGTTCAGATGTTGAGCGTATCAACATGTTGGATACCATCCGTGCATTTGAAAAGCAAGGCGATGCCATTACGGATGCTATTGTTAGAGAAGCCAATGCTATTTTCTTGGTGCCATTTGATCGTGAGGATATTCATGAGTTAGCCGTAGTTCTTGATGATGTAGCTGATTACATCTATGGCGCCTCTAAGCGAATCAATTTATACAAGCCCAGACAAATACATCCCAACATGATAGCCATTGCGAAATTGATCAATGAGCAATGTATTTCGTTGTTAAAGGCTGTGCAGGAATTACCTGAGATGTATTATTCGGAAGAAGTTCAAAAGTGCATTGCTATAATCAGAAACAATGAGAAGAGAGCAGAGGAATTGAGAGATCAAACCTTGGTGGAACTTTTTGAGAATGATGCAGATGCAATTGAAAAAATGAAGATCAGTGAGATTATTAGCGTTCTAACCAAATCTGCAGATAGCGCGGAGGTTGCGGCATCAGTTATCGAAGGGATTTTGGTAAAGGTTTCTTAATTGAACTTTTTGTAATCAATGATGTTGTTTTGTCATGTCTGAGGAGGTAATTGAGATATTAGGGGCACGGGAAAACAATCTGAAAAATTTTGATTTAACCATCCCTCGTGACCAATTGGTGGTCATTACAGGTTTAAGTGGAAGTGGAAAATCTTCATTGGCTTTTGATACCATTTACGCAGAAGGACAAAGAAGATACATAGAAACCTTTGATGCCTATGCGCGACAGTTTTTGGGTGAGCTTGAGCGTCCTGATGTAGACAAGATCAATGGTCTTTCACCTGTTATTTCTATAGAACAAAAAACGGTATCCAAGAATCCTCGATCAACAGTAGGTACCATTACTGAAATTTATGATTTCCTTCGTTTGTTGTATTCAAGAGCGGCCACGGCATACTCATATGCTACAGGCCAAACCATGGTGAAATACAATGAAGAAGAAATACTGACTCAGATACAGAAGAAATTTGCGGGAAAGAAAATTATATTTCTCGCGCCAATCGTTAAAGCGCGAAAAGGCCATTATCGTGAACTGTTTGAGCAGTTCATGCGCCAAGGATTTTTGCGAGCAAGGGTAGATGGTCAGATAGTTGAACTGACCAAAGGAATGAAGTTGGATCGATACAAGGTTCACGACATTGAATTGGTCATTGATCGCCTTGCAGGTAATGAACCTGAATCACGGATCAAAGACTCAGTTCGTTTAGCACTCAAACAGGGGAAGGGATCGATGATGGTTGCTCCCTTGGATGAGAATTCCAAAGGAGATGTGCAACATTATTCCAAGTTTCTCATGTGCCCAACGTCTGGTATATCTTATCCAGAACCTGAGCCCAATTTGTTTTCATTCAACAGTCCATATGGCGCGTGTCCGCATTGCAATGGCTTGGGTGAAGTTGCGGAAATTGATTTAAAGAAAATTGTACCTGACGATGGGTTGTCCATTAAAAAAGGAGGAATAGCTCCATTGGGTCAAGGAAAGCAGACTTGGATTTTTCAGCAAATAGAATCGGTCTTGCAGGGGTATGAAGTAAGTTCATTAACGCCAATCAAGGACATTCCCAAAGAGGCGATGCAGGTTTTGCTATACGGCACGGAAGACACCGTTGTAGTGACCATGAGCAATGGCCAATCGATGAAGACCCAATTTGATGGGATCATCGCATTCATTGAACGTCAAGCAGAGGAAGATGCAAGTCCTGCCATCAGAAGGTGGGCAGAGGGATTCATGAACAAGGTAGCTTGTCCTGAATGTCAAGGGGCGAGATTGAAAAAGGAGTCGTTGTATTTTAAGGTCAACGGCAAACATATTTTTGATTTGGCCGCGATGGATTTGAAATCGCTTTCACTTTGGATGGAAAGTGCCCATGAAGGCATGTCTGAGCGCCAACTCAAAATTGCCCGTGAGCCGTTGAAAGAAATTAAGGATAGATTGCGTTTTCTGATCGATGTAGGCTTGGAGTATTTGACCTTGCATCGCAGTTCAAAAACGCTGAGTGGAGGAGAAGCCCAACGAATCAGATTGGCCTCGCAAATTGGAGCGCAACTGGTTGGTGTACTTTACATCTTAGATGAGCCGAGTATCGGACTGCATCAGAGGGACAACCAAAAGCTCATCAATAGTTTGAAGTCGCTGCGTGATGTAGGAAACAGTGTGTTGGTTGTAGAGCATGACAAGGACATGATGCTAAGTGCAGATTACTTGGTGGATATAGGTCCTGGAGCTGGTGTCCATGGAGGAAAAGTAGTTGAGCAAGGTCCACCGGCTGTTCATTTGAAAGGCAAAAGTGTTACCGGGCAATACCTGAGTGGCAAGAGAAAAATTGAAGTTCCCAAGAAGCGAAGAAAAGGAAATGGGAAATTTTTGGAATTGACAGGGGCTCGCGGTCACAACTTGAAGCATGTCAATTTAAAGATTCCATTGGGAACTTTTACTTGTATTGCAGGTGTTTCGGGAGGAGGAAAATCCAGTTTAATCAACCATACTTTGTATCCAATTTTGGCGCATCATTTTTATGATAACCAACGTCGACCACTTCCTTACAAGGTAATCAAAGGCTTGGAGCATTTGGACAAAGTAGTGGAGATCGATCAAAGTCCAATTGGAAGAACACCTCGTTCCAACCCAAGTACCTATACCGGAATATTTACAGATATCAGACAGCTTTTTGCTCAACACCCTGAAGCCAAAGTCAGAGGGTATCAGCCGGGTCGATTTAGTTTTAACGTTTCAGGTGGCAGATGCGAGACTTGCAAAGGTGGCGGTGTCAAAGTGATTGAAATGAATTTTTTGCCGGATGTGATGGTTGAGTGTGAAGATTGCAACGGTAAACGTTACAATCGTGAAACGCTCGAAGTGAGATACAAGGGCAAGAGTATCGCTGACGTCTTGGCCATGACCGTTGATGAAGGCGTTGTGTTTTTTGAAAGCCACAGGAATATACATAACACACTGAAGACACTTCAAGATGTGGGATTGGGGTATATCAGCTTGGGACAGCATAGCACGACGTTGAGTGGAGGAGAGGCTCAGCGAGTAAAACTGAGCACAGAACTCAGCAAACGAGATACGGGAAATACCATTTATATTTTGGATGAACCCACAACGGGATTGCATTTCCAAGATGTTGAAATGCTCATCAATGTATTGAATCGATTGGTTGAAAGAGGGAATACTGTCGTTGTCATTGAGCATAACATGGATGTAATCAAAGTGGCCGATTACATTGCGGATTTGGGTCCTGAAGGTGGTGAAGGAGGAGGGATGATTGTTGGTCAAGGCACTCCGGAAGAGTTAATCAAGATCAAGGCTAGTCATACGGGGCGATTCCTGAAGGAGGAATTGAAATCTTAGCGATTAACTTTATTTTTAAGAAAATTCAAATGCTGTCAAAGAGATAAGTATTTCTTTTGCGGCATGAAAAGAATTTTATCATTTTGCTGCGCAGTTGTATTAACTGCAGGTGCCTCTGCACAAGAATTTCCATACTTGATGCAAGCTTTTCAAGAGCCTTATCAATCATTGGAGAGCCCAATCGATTTAACAAACGGAGAGCTTTGGGATGATCCCGAGTGGTTTGTTTACCCTCCATTTCCTATCTACTTAATGGGTGATACGTTGAATGAGCTGATGGTATCTGCGCCCGGCGCTCAGATTTCTCAAAACTATTATGCAGACAGTATCATCGATTTGGTTATCCCATATATGGCAGATTTGATGAACGCATCACCTGATGCGATGGTTAGTCCCGTCGAGTATGAAGTTGTTGGTACTGCGCCATATAGAATTTTTAAAGTAGAATGGTCAAATGCGGGGTTTTATGATGAATTTGATTTGACCGGTACTTTTGGCAACTTAATTTCCTTTCAAATTTGGTTCTATGAGACGACGGGAAGTATAAGAATTCACTTTGGTCCTAATAACATAAAATCCGCTGATGCTTACCAAATATTTGGTAAACCAACGGTTTTCTTTTCTAAGAATTTGGCCATTACATCCGTCGATTTGGCTAGTGATGGTATGTGGACATTGGGTGGAGATCCCGCAAATCCTACCGTACAGTATATTCCTTTTTTCACGGGAATTTTAAGTCCTGAACAAATGCTGAATTCAGATCCAGTTAACGGTCAGGTTTATTATTTCTACACCCAAGAAAATGTAGGTGTTGTAGAATCCAACAAAATGGAATGGAGTGCTTATCCCAACCCCACCAAAGAATCAATATTCATTAAAGTAGCGAATGATGACATAGTTGAAGTTTACAATGTGAATGGTCAATTGTGCAGCAGCACGCAGGTAAGAAAAGGAACCCAACAATTGGATTTATCTGAATTGAATCCAGGTTTGTATGTTCTAAAGTTGAAGAGCAATCCCACTGTAAGCAAGAGAATTACACGTCTTTGATTGTTGCAAAAATCAGCGGAATCCCTCAATGGTAGTGACCCTATCGTTGAGGGATTTTTGTTGTTATATTCGCCTTATGACAAAACCTACGCGACTTTTTGATTTTGCATTTCAGCAATTGTTGAATCAACCATTGGAAAACATGATCAAGACCAAAATGGGAGATGGATGGCTATCCATTTCCACCAAGGATTTCGTTCATCAATCGGAAGCTTTGGCAAAGGGTCTGTTGAAAATGGGAGTAAATCCGGGTGATAAAATTGCCATGATTACATCCTATAACCGTCAGGAATGGAATGTAACGGATAGTGCCATCCTTCAGATTGGTGCGGTCAATGTTCCGATATACCCAACCATGACGGAAACGGATTACGAATATATTCTCAACCATTCTGAAGCAAAAATGATTTTTGTTTCTGATGTTGTGCTCTACGAAAAGGTGAAGAATATCTATTCAAATTTGAAGTTTCAACCTATCATTTATTCTTTTGAAAATGTAGACGGTATTTCCATTTGGAGTTCTTTGATGACAGATGACAATGAGATGTTATCGGAATTGCAAAATCGCAGAGATCGAGTGAAGACCGAAGATATGGCTACGATCATATATACTTCGGGAACAACAGGTCTTCCCAAAGGCGTAATGCTTAGTCATCAAAATATCGTTTCTACTGTTTTGGTAAGTGAACCAAGATTGCCTTTGCTGGAAAGCGGCGTTTCTGTGGGATTGAGTTTTTTGCCTGTTTGTCACATCTATGAACGCATGTTGCACTATCTGTATTTTCACAAGTGCATCACCGTTTGCATGACCAATATGGAGGCCATCAAAGACGATTTGAATGCTGTTCATCCGCATATATTTAGTGCAGTGCCGAGATTGCTTGAAAAGGTTTTTGATGGAGTTGTGCAAAAGGGATTGGCCAATACTGGAATTAAAAAGATCCTCTTTCAATGGGCATTAAACCTAACACAAGAATGGGAGTACAAAGGCAAATCTTCTTGGTACCATTTTAAGTTGGGCATTGCCAGAAAATTGGTTTTTAGTAAAGTCAAAGCCGCATTGGGATTAACAGATATCAGAGCGATTGCTAGTGGAAGTGCGGCATTGCAACCACGTTTGGCTCGCTTCTTCAATGCCGCAGGTATCGTGGTGTTGGAAGGATATGGCCTTACAGAAACTTCGCCCGTAGTTTCTGTGAATACTGTTCGTGGTGAAGACATGTTGCGAATTGGAAGTGTTGGGAAATTGGTAGAAGGTGTTGAAGTTAAGATAATGGAGGATGGTGAGATTTTAGTCAAAGGTCCCAACGTTATGATGGGCTATTACAAGCAGCCCGAGCTAACCGCAGAAGTGATCAAAGATGGTTGGTTCTACACCGGCGATATTGGAATCTTTCAAGACGGATTTCTCATTATTACAGATCGTAAAAAGGAGATGTTCAAGACCAGTGGCGGAAAGTATGTTGCTCCTCAAGTTTTGGAAAATGCATTGAAAGAATCTTTATTCATTGAGCAATGTATGGTCATTGGTGAAAATCAAAAATTCCCAGGCGCTTTGGTTGTGCCTGATCGTTTGGCTCTAGCAGAGATTGCTCGTCAAAAGGGTATAGCACAGGATCAAGGCGGGGAGTGGTTGCATCATGAAACCATCAAAGAATTGATTTGGCAGGACATATTGAAAATCAATGTTCGTTTTGGTAAATGGGAGCAAGTGAAATCATTCCAGATTGTTCATGAGCCTTTCTCTATTCATCGTGGTGAAATCACACCTACTTTGAAGTTGAAGAGAAAGAAAATAATGGAGAATTACAAGAACTTAATTGATAGAATGTTCAATCATTAATGTTGGGTTGGGGTATCATCAATTAATCATTTAAGTATAGCATTTTGTCATTCGATCAATCCATTATTGTAAGTGTTCACGAGTGGCATACACCAACATGGGATGCAATCATGTGGTGGGTAAGTCAGCGAGATTCAAGTATTATTTTGTACTTGTTCATGTTGTTTTTGTTGATGAGGAAATTCCAAATTTCCATGTGGAAGGTTTTATTGATGGTGATATTGTTGGTTGCCTTTAATGACCAATTAGCGTCATCCATTTTCAAACCTCTTTTCTGCAGGTTGCGTCCCAGTCATGATCCAACGATTTCGTCTTTTCTTCATTTGTTGACCGATGAGAAAGGGCAACTATACAAGGGAGGGTTGTACGGATTTTATTCGAGCCATGCGGCAAACACCATGGCAGCCGCGGTATTTTTTATTTTGGTGATGCGACCATTGCACAAGGTGTGGACAATGGTACTGGCTGTGTGGGTATTGGCTGTTGGTTTTTCTAGAGTTTATTTGGGTGTCCATTATCCCACAGATATTTTAATGGGTTGGTTCATGGGTGGTTTATCCTCATGGGCGCTTTGGCGATTGATTAAATTGCCCAAAATGATGAAGTGGCACAGATTGGATTTACATTGACCCCAATTCAATGCTTGGGTCCCAGAATATGGCATCGAAATTTTGTACTTGATCATTCTCTACCTTGGTTCCCTCGGCTTGCAATCTGTTGGCCATCTCTTCTGGATGTGAGAAATGCATTTTGCCCGTAAGCAATCCGTTTCGATTGACAACGCGATGGGCAGGTAAACGTTTGTCACAAAGATTCATTGCATAGCCCACCAATCTCGCGCCTTTGGGCTTACCCAATGCGGCAGCGATGGCGCCGTAACTGGTTACCCGACCTTCAGGAATGAGCTTCACGAGCTCATAGATGTCTTTGTAAAAGTCATTCATAAGACTGCTCAAAAGTAGTGTTTTCCTTCGTAATTTGCCGACTGAAATGGAGAACGTAAAAACGCATTTGGTAACCGGTGGTTGTGGCTTTGTGGGGCGCAACATGGTGAAGAGATTATTGAATACAACAGATGATCAGGTAGTATTCATTGACAACTTGATGGTGGGTACACATCCGGATACTTGGATGACTTATGAGAGCGCGGTTAGAGGAGAGGATTTTGTGATTTACGATTCAAGAGCGTTGTTCATTCATGATGATGCATTGAAAGTGATGCGCAGATTGATGGACAATCCGCAACATTTTTCAGATGACTATCCTTTCGATGTGGATCGCATCGCGGATGTCTTTCATTTTGCAGCGATTGTTGGTGGAAGAGCCAAGATTGACGGTGACCCCATGATGGTGGCGCTGGATTTGGCCATTGATGCCGAAATGTTTTATTGGGCTGTAAATTACAAACCAGAGCGTTTGTTGTATCCTAGTTCTTCTGCAGCATACCCAGTAGATCTTCAAACGGTTGATGGCGCCATTGCATTGAAAGAAAGTGATATTGATTTTAAGCGAATGGGTGAGCCAGATATGACCTATGGTTGGAGCAAATTGACAGGTGAGTTTTTAGCCAAGATTGCAGCTTCCCATTATGGTTTAAAGGTGACGTGCATTCGTCCTTTCAGTGGATATGGCGAAGACCAAGATTTGACTTACCCAGTTCCTGCAATAGCTGCACGCGCTGCCAAGAAGGAGGATCCTTTTGAAGTTTGGGGCAGTGGACATCAAGGACGCGACTTTGTTCACATTGATGATGTGATTGACTGTATCCTTTTGGCCATGGATCACATCCACGATGGAACGGCAATCAATATTGGTATGGGTAAACTTACTTCTTTCAGAGAAATCATTGAGGTGTTTTGCAAGTTTGCAGGATATGAGCCAACCATCAAGCCTTTGTTAGACAAACCGGTGGGTGTTCATTCACGCTATTGCGATATGTCTTTTGTCCAAGAAAAGTTGGGGTGGAAAGCAAAAATTAGCATCGAAGAAGGAATGAAGCGTGTGTACGATGCTGCGGTAAAACAATTGGAAAAATGAGAAAAGAAGTAGTGGTGTGTTTTGGTCCGGGACCTTTGTTCAAAGGCGGGATCCAGAATTACAACACTTCTTTGGCTTTGGCTTTGGATAGAAGAGGAGATTGTGAGGTTCATATTGTTTCTTGGACCCAACAATACCCGGCCATTATTCCCCGAGAGTTTGTCGATAAATCCAGCAAAACAGATTTGCTAGAGGGTAGCCAGGTGCAAGTGCATTATGTCACCAATTACAACAACCCTTTCTCTTGGTTGGAAACCGTTCGAAAGATCAAGTCATTGGGCGCAAGCAAAGTCATTATCCAGTGGAGTATCGCACTTCAAGGATTGCCTTTGTATTTTATTGCAAAGCGATTGAAGAAATTGAATGTTGAAGTGATTTTTGATGTTCATTTTGTGCAACAAAAAGAACACTCTTCAATTGATAAATTCCTCACCAGGTGGGCGCTAGGACAAGCGACGACAATTGTCGTGCATGCTTTGAAGACTTATGAAGAATTGCAGGTTGTATTTCCGAATAAAAAGTTTCATTTAACAGAGCGAGGCGAGAGAAAAGAAAATACCGTCATCAAATTGTTTCATCCCATTTACGATTTGTTTCAACCCAATGCTGAATTGGATATTGAGCAATTGAAATTGGACTGGGGACTGAAGAAACATGTGTTTCTATTCTTTGGTTTCATTCGTCGTTACAAAGGGCTTGATCAGGCCATTCAAGCTTTTGCAAAAGTGAGAGCGCAAAGAGATGATGTCAGTTTGGTAATTGCAGGAGAGTCATTTTGGAATACGTTGGATCAAAGCAAATGGAGTACGCGAATCAAGCAAACGCTTTTTGGTTGGGCCAAAAGAGTTTTACTCAATAAAAAAGACGATGAGCGTGAAGACCAACCATTGGAATGGATTGCGAAGTTGGGGATAGAAAAGGATTGCTACGTCGTAAACAAGTTTATTGGAAACGAAGAAGTGCCTCCATTTTTTCAGGTAAGTGATGCTGTTTTGTTGTTTTATCGAACTGCAACACCGAGTGGAATCGAATCATTGAGTTATAATTTTTCATTGCCATTATTGGCTACGCGTGTTGGTCATTTTCCTGAGACTATCCAAGATGGTTTCAATGGTTATCTTGCCAAGGATGGCGATATCGATGACATGGCCAGAGTGATGTTGGAATTTCTAGAGCGACCGATCAACCGTGAGAATGTCAGAGAAAAAACCAAGATGATGAGTTGGGATCGATATGCTGAAGCAATCATGCAGAAATGAGCAAAATGAGGATTGGATACACCGGCAATAACTACCCCGAAAAGCGCAATATTATTGGTCGAGTTGGGAATGCCGAATACATCAATCTAAGTAAATTCAACCTGTACGCTTATTTCAATCGAATTAATTTTTGGTGGCGAAAGTTTGTAGGGAAAGAGTTGTTTCATTCCGATTACTACCAATATCAATCGTTGATGAAGCCGCGGGTGAGCGGTATTCATTTTTTCAATAGTGTAAGTTATTCATCAACGCCTTTTGTCACAACGTTTGAGACGGTTCTACCTTATTTCGATATCTTGAAAAAGAACTTCAAGCATGTCGATGATTGGTCTGAACTTTCCAACGATGCGAAAGTGAATGATGCGTTGAGAGCTTTGGCATCGCCTTCGTGTAAAAAAATATTGGCTTTGTCTCACAGTACAAAGCGAATACAAGAAAAAGTACTAGAACATTTCCCAGCATTTGAAAAGGAAATAAGTTCAAAATTGATGGTCTTACATCCACCTCAAGCTTGTATGGAATACAGTCCGCGCTCATTTGGTGGTGTTTTTCAATTGGTTTTTGTGGGTCGTGCGTTTTATAGAAAAGGCGGTCAGGAATTGATACACGCGTTGAGTGAAATAGAAAAAGAATTTCCGATTCATGTGCATATAGTTTCAAGTTTGGATGTGGAGTCGGGATGGCCGGGTATTTCTGACGAGCAATTGGAGGAAGATAGAAATTGGCTTAAAAATCAAACATGGATTTCGTTTCATGATTCCATGTCCAATGACAAGTTGCTTCGCTTGTTTGAAGATTGTCATTTGGGATTTTTGCCTACATGGCAGGATACATATGGCTATAGTGTTTTGGAAATGCAGTCGCGTGGATGTCCTGTTGTCACTACCCAAGTGCGTTCTTTGCCAGAAATCAATCCTTTGGAAGTAGGGTGGCAGATTGAGCATCCTACCAATGATTGGGGAGAGTGGCTTGAGATTCCCATGGAGCGGGAGAGCCAAGTCAGTCAGAAGTTGGCGGGAGATTTATATGTCAAAATCAAAGAAATCTTATCCAATCCCCAAGCGATGGAGGCCAAGGGACGGGCAGCGGTTGAGCGAATTAAGCTTCAACATTCCCCAGAAAAGCATGCCGCAATATTAAGTGACCTCTATCAGCGGATGTTTGAAGAAAAATAACGAACTTCCCCACATGGAAGAATTGTACAACAGCCGAAAGGTTTACGACAAGCATTTGTTGTTGGAAGAGCACGCATTGAATCATCCGATTGATCAATTGAATTTGTGGTTGAAAGAAGCCATGGATGAGAAAATTGAAGATTACAATGCCATGACGGTGAGTTCCATCGGAACTGGTGGCTATCCGCATTCACGTATCGTTTTGTTGCGCGAGGCAACACGTCACGGTTTGGTCTTTTATACCAATTACGAAAGTGATAAAGGGCAAGAGTTGGCGTTGAATGATAAAGTTGGGGTCAATTTTTTCTGGAATACTTTAGAAAGGCAGGTTCGGGTAACCGGAGTTGCCAAGAAAATGAGTGAGGAGGAGAGCGATGCCTATTTTGCAAGTCGTCCACGTGAGAGTCAGATAGGTGCTTGGGCATCGCCACAAAGCAAGATGCTGCATGATCGTTCAGAATTGGAAAAGAATTTTGAGGCAATGAATCAGCGGTTTTTGAATCAGGAGGTACCTCGTCCACCACATTGGGGAGGCTTCAGAATCGTTCCCCATTATTTTGAATTTTGGCAAGGAAGACCAAGCAGATTACATGATCGATTGGTGTATAAAGTAGATGCAGATTTTGAATGGTGCAAGATTCGCTTGGCACCATAAATGTTGGAAATGATTCAAACAAAAAATAATTAGCAAACATGAAGAAACTATTGATGGCAGCCATGATGTTGGTTGCGGGAATGGCCCAAGCGCAAGAGTACAAAGTAGTCACCATTGTTGAGTCCATTTTACCTGGAGGAATGGGAAGGTCTCGAATGGTTGAGGCGACCACTGCCGTTGACCACAACAATTATACTACCGAAAGAACAGATGGCAAGGATACCAAGCAGGGAGATATTGATCGTTCAGATTTGAAGATTGGCGGATTCAAAGAAACCAAGATGTTGAACTTCTTTTCAATGGTTGGAATCAATTTCCAGAACATCGCTTCCAATGACGCGATGATCATGTCCAAGTTGAATGAGATGGATGCACAAGGCTATGAATTGGCTTTCGTAACGAGCGGCGTAGAGAGCGACGCCGGTAAAGATGATGGCCAGGGGATATTTATAACGCGGTTGTATTTTAAGAAGAAGAATTAAAAAAAAAAGGCGCCTAGCGCCTTTTTTTAATATCTCTTCTTCCAACTCTCACTGGATTTCTTCATCGCATTTTGCATCACCTGCTTTTGCTCTTGATTCACCTTGATGGCGAGGGCTGCGGCAATCAATGCTTCTTCTTCATTGCGTTGATTCAATATTTCGGGCTGGTAGAAATTCTTTACAAAGTGGGTGTCAAAGTCACCACTCACAAAGGCTTCGTGATTGATGGCCCATGAGCAGAAGGGTAGTGTCGTTTGTACGCCTGTTACCTGATAATCTGCAATGGCTCTGGTCATCTTTGCTATGGCTGCATTGCGATCTGCAGCATGCACAATCAACTTGGCAATCATGGGGTCATAATAAATCGGAATATCCATTCCTTCTTCAAATCCATCGTCCACACGAACTCCAGGACCCATCGGACGCTCATAAGTGATCAATTTCCCAATGTCGGGCAAGAAGTTGTTCAATGGATCTTCCGCATATACGCGAATCTCCAAAGCGTGTCCATTGATTTTCAAATCGTCTTGTCCAAAACTCAATTGCTCACCGCGTGCAACCTTGATCTGCTCTTTCACCAAATCGATTCCAGTAATCATTTCGGTTACGGGATGCTCGACTTGCAATCGGGTATTCATTTCCAAGAAATAGTAGTTGCGATTTTCATCAACCAAAAACTCTACAGTTCCTGCTCCAACATAATTGCAACTCTTGGCAACATCCACCGCACTTGCTCCCATTGCGGCTCGCAGCTCTGGAGTCAAAACAGCGCTAGGCGCTTCTTCAACTACTTTCTGATGTCGACGTTGAATGGAGCACTCGCGCTCAAACAAATGAACCACGTTGCCATGCTGATCAGCCAACACTTGAATCTCAACGTGTCTTGGACCAGCTACATATCTTTCAATAAAAACGGAACCGTCTCCAAAGGCACTGATGGCCTCAGAAATCGCGCGCTCCATTTGTTCTTCTAATTCTTCAATTTTCTCTACAATACGCATCCCTTTGCCGCCGCCACCTGCAGAAGCTTTGATCAAAATGGGAAGTCCTACTTCCAAAGCAACGCGCTTGGCTTCTGCAACATCTGATACCGCATCTTCCGTTCCAGGAACCATCGGGATATTGTACTTCTTGGCTGCGTTTTTTGCTGCCAATTTGGATCCCATCACTTCAATACTTTCTGGATTGGGACCGATGAATTGTATTCCAGCTGCTTTTACCTTTCGCGCAAAATCTGCATTCTCAGACAAGAATCCGTAACCAGGATGAATGCCATCAACTCCAATTTTTAAGCTGAGTGCGATAATATCATCTCCTTTCAAATAGGATTGATTGGATGGAGCGGGTCCAATGCGATAAGCCTCATCGGCATATCGAACAAATGGTGCGTTGGCATCTGCATCGCTGTAAATGGCAACGGTTTTTATACCCATTTCTTTAGCCGAGCGCATGATGCGCAAAGCAATCTCTCCTCGGTTGGCAATCAATATTTTTTGCATACGGGCGCTAAGATAAAAGTAAAAAAGGTTGGTTTGCTTTAATTGCGAACCACTTTCATGACGCGCCTCTCTGTATATCCTTTCAGAACCAACAAATAAGTACCCTTTGTTTCGGGCAA
>JACCDP010056004.1_pt1 | contig 50124 bp, 38 predicted proteins | sample 7445841 | NCBI WGS metagenome assembly JACCDP01 (sample SAMN15323441, study PRJNA562643) | freshwater metagenome | isolation source: river surface water | place: USA:Blue River Watershed | collected 2017-08-17
CCCGGTGTGATATAGGAATTCGAGAGATCCAGGAGCACCGGTGGGTTGGTGCGGCTGCTTCGACCAGCGGCCAACCAGCGGATGGCATTGACCCAGAAACGTCGGTAGTAGCGGGAATCGCAGTTGTCTTCGGAGACGGGCCACCGGGTGTTCCGAGGCTCGCCCCAGAGGGTCTCAAAATCGGCACCCCAGGACCGTGTCGTATCCGAGGTGAAGGCCATGGTCCGGCCACGACCCACTTCCTGGACAGCCAGCAGCACGTCGCCATCGAAGCCCTGAGGTGCGTTGTCGGCGTAGGCCAGGACTTGAGCGCCGGGCTTGGCACGTTCCATCCGGTTGATGCCATGCAAGGTGGGGAATTTCTCGGTCCAGATCTTTCGGGTTTCCTCAGCCGTGGCCCCGATGGCCACGATGGGATGGGTCCAGGCCGCCCGGGCAACCTTGGGCTGGAAGTCTTCCTTGGAGGAGTCGAAGGCTCCTTCCATGGCGACGGGGATGATGCGGTCCAGCAGCGTCTGGTGGTAACCGCCGCGACCGAAGGCCGAGTTGCCCCCGATCATGAGGAATCCACCCCCGAACTCTTCGACCAGCCGGGCCATGTTGGTGACCTGGAGCGGACTGAACGAGGATCGGAGGATGTCGCTGTGGATCACCACGTCATAGTCGAGCAAGCCCGCCAAGGTCTTGGGGAAACCGAGGGTCGGGTGATCGACTGGATGGATCCGCTCGCCGGTTTCGGGATCGGCGTCGACCGTGTTGAGGTATTGGCCGTTGTTGCCGAACGGACGGTAGAGCGTGGTCACCTTGATGCCGGGATCGCTTTGCAGCGCATCCTTGAGGTATTTCCATTCGGGCTGCGGGCTCTGATTGTTTTGCGGGGTTCCCTCCATGTAGAGCACCCGCAAAGTCGGATCGACCACCTCCAATCCGAAAGGCCGCTGGTTGTTGGAAGCCAGCCATTCTCCGGGACTCGAGGAAACGCTGACTTCGTACACTTGGAACCCGCGCATCCGCGGAGTGAAATCGAGTTCGATGTGCTGGGTGTCACCGTTGAGATGGAGCGGTTTGGCGGCCAGGATTTGACCGTCCTTGCGGACTTGCACGGTGACGGTCTTGCCGGTGAATCCTGGAGAGCGGACATCGACCATCACGCGCGTCGGGGCGTTTTCGGCGACGGCACGGCGGATCTCGAGCCCGGTGATGCGCACATCCTTCAACTCATTGGTGGTGCCGCTCAATAGTGTGTGCACCTTCAGACCATGTCGGCGAAGACGCCGGGCGGCGGCCTCCGGATCACGCCCCTCGGTTTCGATGCCGTCGGAGACCAGCAGGACGCCGGTCAGCGGCTCTTCGGGTGGCAGGGAGAGGAGGCTTTCCAAAGCCCGGGAGATTCCGGAGGAGGGTCCGTCGGCTTGCGACAAAATCGAACGATTGGTTTCGACCGTGATGGTTTCGCTGAATCGCAATTGCAGCAAATCGACGTTCTCCGGTTTTGCAGCGGCCACATGACGCTCCATCCAATTCCGCGCAGAGGTCAATCGGCCCCCGGGGACATCCGTGGTCGCCATGCTGCGGGAGGTGTCCACGAGGATGGCCAAGCGCGCTCGGCGAGAATGGATCGTTTTCTCGATCCACTGCGGATCGAGGAGGCAAAGCACCAGGCCCACAATGGCCAGCAATCGGAGGAACGCGCAGAGGGCTCGAACCCACGGCAGGGATCGCCCCCGAGCCCACGCATAGCTGGTGATGAGCAGGCTCATGATGATGAGCCCGCCAAGGACCAGCCACCGAGGCTCCGGCATTTGGGTGAACTGCATCATGGTCATTGAGCCCGGGTCAGGCGTCGGAAGTACTCGCTGATTTGTTCAGCAAAGGCTTGGGGGGCCTCTTCAGCCGAGACATCGGTGCGGTCTTGGTTTTGTCGCAACGCTCGCTCCAAAAGGTCTGCAGCCGACTGGACGCCCGCCGCTGCCAGACTTCCGTTGGTTCCAGCCGCGTCGCTGCGACCCTCGCCGAGGGCCTCAGCGGCCTGGGACATTTGTTGGGCTGCGGCATCGATGCGTTTGCTGGCCGCCTGGGCTTCGCGCGCTTCTTTGCTGCTCATGCGGGCGATCTTTTCGGCCAGTTTTCGCGCCTGTTCCTGCAGGCGCTTTTGTTGATCGGCCAGACCCTTCGGATTTTGTCCGGGGCTGTTTTTCGAGGGCTCTCCGGGTGAACCCGGCTGGGAACCAGAGCCGGGACTTGGTTTGCCCGGCGGGGCTGGAGCGGGTTTTCCTGGTTTGCCCGGAGCCGGGGTTTCACTCGGTTTTCCCCTCTCGCCCTCGTTGCCTTCACCCTTGCCAGGCTTTGGTCCCGGAGGGGATTTCTGGGGTTTGCCCGGGTTTTTTCCTTCGCCCTCTTCTTCCATCTGGTTGGCCAATAGCGATTGGGCCTTCGCCAAGGCTTTGGCTTCCTCCAGGGCTTTCTCCAACTCTTCGGCGTTGGCGGGTTTCTCGGGCTTCTTGTCGATGGCTTCCAAGACCACCTGGGGTGGCTGGAGGTCCGGAGGTGATTCCTCGGGCGGCTTCTCGGACAGCTCGGGTTCTGTGGGCAGATTCTTCAGCTGTGGCATGGCCTTGATGGCCCGGTACAAGGCGGCGAGGGCTTTCTCCTCTGCCGGCATGGCCTCCGTTGGCAACTTCTTGTCCAGCGCTCGGGCCGCATCATCCATGCCTTCCAGCGCTTCATCCAAGGCGAACTGGGCCGCCTTGGGAGCGTTCATGGATTCGAGCTTCTGTTGGTAGCGAGCGGTGAATTCTCGGGCCTCGCGCTGGCGCTGGGAAAGGTCTTGGAAGGCATTGGTCGCTGCACGGGCTGTGGTGGTTGTCGCCGTCGTGTCGGCGAGAATCCCCTTCTGGATGGCGATCAGGTTGAGCCGCTGTTGTGGCTGGCCTTTGCGCTTGGAAGGCGGCGGGCCGGATCGGTCGGTCAATTCGATGAAGTAAGTGGGCGAGCGACCGATCCCGGGCCCATCGAGGGTGTTGTTGTCGCGGGCTTCGGCGTAATAGGACACCACATCGTAGGGCTTGAGCTGAAGACTCCCCAAGCGCAGGACAACGGCACCGAGTGTCTGACCGTCCTTCAAGTGGCGGTCGCGGATTTCCAGACGTTGTTCGGGTCCACCCAAGACATGGTAGACGATGGTGATGGATTCCAAACCGAAGTCGTCCGAGGCGGCCACCTTCAAGGGAATGACCTCGTCGGGGTCCGCGCGGATGTCCTCGCCAGGTTCGGTGACATCCACTTTGGGCGGCTGGTCCGGAAGGGACCGAATCGGATAGCGGGCCGAATTGGAAGTGGCCGGCCGGCCGCGGGAGTCCGCGATGACGATGGAATACTCGGAATCCTTGGAGAGCGTCAGTTCGCCGCGCCAGACGTTGGAGCCGGCGGATGTCAGGGCCACGACGCTTCCGTTGGTGAGAATCAATTCGGCTTTCCCAAGAGAAACGTTGCCCTCCAATTCAAAGAGGACCCGCGTACCCCGCAGTGCGGTGATGGGCGGGGTGGACTGCCGCAGTTCGGGAAGGCCGGCGTAGGCGGGCGCAATCAAGTGGAGCGACAATCGAGCGACCTCGGGCGGGACATACGCCAACAAGGGATATTCCGCAGAGACGGTGTCACCGGCGCGGATGCGGAAGGTTCCAGAAGTGGTGACGGTCAACGCATGGAATGCCAGCGCATTGGACAGCACGGGAACCGTCTGGAGCTGCCACCGATCCTCGCCTTGGGTCCGCCATTCCAGACCGACCGTTTTGGGGATGCGGCCCGAGAGGCGGTTGGTGAGGGTGAGTGGGTGGCCCACCGGAAATTCGCCACCGGCGGGTTCCACGATGAGTCTGGTGAACCGGGCCGCCGACCACGGAGCCAGCGTCCGGAACAGGGCAACGCTCGATTGGGGAGCAACAAAAAGGAATCCCATCAGTGCCGACAAGACGCCGCCGCCGAAGAGCAATCCGGGCAGGCTGAGCCTTTTTCGGTACGGCACGGCCTCGACACGGGCGAGTTGGGCGGTGCGTTGGCTCAGTGCCGCGGCCATTTCCGATTCGTAAGGTCCGGTGGGGGTCCTCTTGCCTGAGAGGTATTCAGCGGCCGTCGAAATCTCGCAGCCCAGATGGGGGCTCGCCGACTCGATGTCCAGTGCGGCCTCCTTGAGCGGAGTGCTGTTTTGTTTCAGACGGAACCACCCGCGAAGCCCCACCGCCAATCCGATCAGCAGGAACAACCAAGCCACAACCCGGATGCCGACAGGCAACAGCAGTCGGTAGTCGAGGAGCATGACGATCAACAGGCCCAACATCAGCCCGGCCAAAGTGGCCCAGGCCAGACCTGTCCGTCGGGCGGCGTCCTTGAGACGGGCTGTCTGGGCCAGTTGCCTGCGGGCTTCATCAGCGGGTGTGTTCATGGGGTGGAACGGTTGGCGACGACGGTTTCGATGAGCAGGAACCCGAGTGCTGCCAACAGGAGGATGCGCCACCATTCCTGTCGGCCGGATTCCCCGCCGAACCATCCGGGCGGCAAATCCGATTCGGCATCGGTGCGGCGCGCCACGCGTTGCTCCGCCACCTTCGGATCCAGTGCCGCCAGGTCCGATTCGATGGCGGGTGGATTGGAAGCCAGGCGCCACCGTTCCCGACTGGAAGGGTCGCTGATGGAATAGAATCCGGAAGTCTCGACCTCGACTCGTCCGGTGCCGTCGGCGCTGATTTCGATTGGGACGGGTGGAGTGGCATTCGGCGAGCGGAGGCCCAGCCGAAACCCAAAGGCGGTTGAATTGCTGGAACTCGTTCCGCCCAGTGGGATCCGAGCCTCGGTGCCGGTAATGAGGGTCTCCAGAGAGCGCACTCGGCGATCTTCACCCCGATCGGCCAAATAGCCGACGGAGGCGGCGATCCACGGAACGAAGCTTTTGTGCTTGGGCCAGTCGGTCCAAGCGGTGTCTGCCGTCGTGTTGGCCAAGAGAACCCGTCCTCGGCCAAAGGGACGACTCATGAGGAAGGGTTGCCCATCGTCGAATTGGGCCAACACCGAGCTGCCCGCTGCGAGGGTCATCGCGTGCCGATGGGTGAATTCGGCCACGGCAGGGCTGCCGGAACGGGCCGGTGCGAAGGGCCGGAATACCGGACTGGATCGTTCGTAGGCTCCGATGCGCCAGGGCAGCTCGGCATCGCTGGCGTTCACCGCACCCCATTGGGCCGGCAACAGGGCGCCGAATTCGGCGTTGAAGCGGGAGGGTTCCAAGGATTCGCCACCGAAGAAGAACACGCCACCTCCCTGATCCACCCAACGGCTGATTGCTGCGACGGCATCACTGGGAAGGGACCGCATGGCCGGCAAGAGCACCACATCGGGAGGGTTTGTTTTCCCGGAGACGCTCAAGGCCGCAGTCACGGTTTCCGGACGCAGGATCTCCACGCGAAAGCCACTTTGCGCCGCATTGGTGCCCCCAAAGAACGGATCCAACGCGGCCGCCAGGAAGAAGGTCTGCTCTTCAAATGAACGCACCTGGCTTCGGTTTTCAATGGCTACGACGCGAATGGGTTCTGGGACCTGAAAGGCCAGCCGGCGCACATCATCGTCGGCGAGAGCATCGGACTCTTTCAAACGAGCCTCGATTTCATGCCATCCCGGGGCCATTCGAGGCAGCTTCAACTCCAGGGAATCCGACTGACCGGCTCCGCGCGCGAAAGTGGTTTCGAAGACGGGCTTTCCGTCCAGGTACCAGCCCACGGTGTGGTTCTGAACCGTTTGATCGCCGAAATTGGCAATGGTGACGGTGAGGGATTGTTGGGGCTCAGCCGAGAGCCGCAAGTCGGTGAGGGCAACATTGGGCGCGAGGGCCGCTCCCACCCGCACGCATTGGAGGGGCAGCCAGCGAGGCAAAGGATGACGACTGAGTCCGTCGGCTCCGGTCCGTTGGAGGTCGCTGATGACGACGATGGAAGCCGTACCCGGTGTTTCGAGTGTGGAGACCAAGCCATTGGCTTCCCGAAGCGCTTCCCCGAGGTCACCGCGGGTCGAGCCGGGTTTCAGGGCATCGAGCGTGTTTCGGATGATGGAGGACGGCGCGAAGCCGGAGAGCACCTCGGCCTGCTCTGCCATTCCGATCAAGGCGGCCCGGTCGTTGTCCGCCAACCCGGCCAGGATTTGGCGGGCCTCATCGAGAACGGCTGGCCATCGGGGTTTCCCTGAATCGATGGCCCGCATGCTGAGCGATCGGTCGATGATGATGACCACATCGCGACGGGCCGGCTGGGATTTTCCTCCCCAGCCATCGGGAAGGTAGGGACGGGCGAAGGCCAGGACGATCAAGGCGAAGACCAAGAGCCGGAGCAACAGGAGCAGCCAATTCCGCAGCTTGCGGCGGGAAGAGCTGCGGGTGTCGCGAACCTCGAAGAAGCGCAGCGTGCTCACCCGCATCCGTGGATTGCGCTGCTTGAGCAGCAAGTGCAACAGCACGGGAATTCCCAAGCCAGCGAGAGCCGACAGCAGGAAGGCGTGGGTGAAAAGAAAAGGCATGCCGGTGATCAGTGGAGGCTCTGCCGTGGGGCGATGTGGTTCACAGGTGACTCCTCCGTTCGAGGTAGTTCATCAAGGCCTGATCCACGGGTTCGCCCGTCGAAAGGCGGACGTAGTCGAACTCGTAGCTCTGGCACTCCGTTTTCACGCGATCGCAGAAGGTGTTCAACCGCTCTCTGTAACCACTGCGGACTTCATCGAGATGGACGATGCGCTCTTCGCCGGTCTCGCTGTCTTCGAGGATCCATTCCCCGGTCTCGGGCAGTTCGAGTTCTTCCGGACTGAGGAGGTGGAAGATGAGCGTTTCCTGGCGGTGCGCATGCAACTGGCGCAGCAGTTCAAAACCCGAATCGTCGGTGGTGAAGAAATCCGAGATGACCACGGAAATCCCGCGGCGCACCACCGCCTGGACGATGCCGAAGAGGTCCTGGCCAATGACCGTTTTGCCGCCAGCCTGGGCCCGGGCCAGAGCCGCGAAGAGCTCCATGGCCTGATTCCGGGACGCAGCGCAGGGCAGCGCTTGTCGGCTGTCCTGTCCGAAGAGCACCAGTCCAGGCGCATCCCGTTGGAGGATCATCAAGTGGGCGAGCGCCGCGGCCAGCAGCCGACCGTAGGTGAATTTGTTGGCGGGCCCGGTTCCGAAATCCATCGAAGCCGAGGTATCGAGATAAATCTGGCCGCGGTAGTTGGTGTCGTCCTCGAACTGCTTGACGTACAGGGCGTCGCTCCGAGCCCAGACCTTCCAGTCAAGGTGCCGCAGGTTGTCGCCCTGGACGTACTGACGGTAGCTGGCGAACTCCGTCGAATGACCCAGGAACGGGCTGCGATGCAGACCGTCCAGAAATCCCTCGACGACGGTCTGCGCCAGGAGCGGCAGGTCTTCGACCGAAGCCAGCAGTCGGGAATCGATGGCGAGGGAGTTGGACATCGGGTGGAGTGGTCCTGGACAGGTCCGCAACGACCGGATCCCGCCTACCGGACCGGAACGTCTTTCAAGAGACGATCGATGAGGCTTTCAACGGTGACCTTCTGGGCGCGGGCATTGAAGTTCGGATTGATGCGGTGACGCAGGACTTGTCGGGCTACATGCCGGATGCCCTCGTCATCGGCACACAGTTTGCCGGTGGTGGCTGCACGCGCCTTCGCGCCGAGGATGAGGAATTGAGAGGCCCGCGGGCTGGCGCCCCAACGGACAAACTCACGGATGTAGGCTGGAGCTTCCGCCGTCTCGGGGCGGGTCCGCGACACCAACCGGACGGCATAGGCGATCACCTCATCGCTGACCGGAACACTGCGGACGAGATTCTGTGCCTCGATGAGTTCGGGTCCGGAGATGACCGGCTTGATGAGGGCTTGAGCGGTGCCGGTGGTTTCTCGCACGACGCGTTCCTCTTCAGACACCGACGGGTAGGTCGTGTTGAGGCAGAACATGAACCGGTCGGCCTGGGCCTCGGGCAGAACATAAGTGCCCTCCTGCTCGATCGGATTCTGGGTGGCGAAAACGTGGAAGGGCCGCGGCAGTGGATAGGTCTTCCCCCCGACGGTCACCTGCCGCTCCTGCATGGTTTCCAGCATCGCCGCCTGGGTTTTCGGCGGTGTCCGGTTGATTTCATCGGCCAGGATGAGGTTGGAGAAAACGGGTCCTGGAAGGAAAACCTGCCGCCGCCGACCGGACTCGGGATCTTCTTCCAGCACGTCTGTTCCCGTGATGTCGCTCGGCATCAAGTCCGGGGTGAACTGGATGCGGTTGAATTGCAGGTCAACCGCCTGGCTCAGTGAACGAATAAGCAGGGTCTTGGCCAATCCAGGCACCCCGGTGATGAGGGCATGTCCGCCGGCGAAGAGGGTGAGGAGTGTGTTGTCGATGATCTCCTGCTGGCCGATCACGGCCTTGCCGATTTCCTCCACGAGCGCTTGCCGCCGGGCGGTCAATTGTTCGATCGCAGCAACGGACACGGCGGGATGGTCGGGAGGATTCATGGGAGGAGGAGCGGCGCTGAAGCCAAGGACAACCGGAACCGGCGATGGTTTCAACCGCAACGCTTCAATTTTCTCGCCGCTTTGTAGAACCCAGTGAAAGGCCTTCAGGCTGAGATATCGGTCCCGGGATCCATGGGCAATCCTTGCTGAGGCGGTGCTCATCAAAAGCGACGGTGCCCGGTGACAATTCATTCTCATCCAATGGAGCTGAACTGCGGACACCAGTCATCCTGGGCAGACCCAGGGATGATGAAGGCCATTGATGATTCCCACCGGAGATACTATGTCAGCGGCCTCGCTCATGTCGTCACCCTACAAAATGATCGCTTCGGATGGCCGTGAATACGCCGGCTCGCTGGAGGAACTCCGGGAATGGGCCCAGGAAGGAAGGCTGGGACCGGCGTCTTTGGTGTGGTGTCAGGACGATGGACGGTGGCTGGAAGCCTCGTCTCGCCATGAATTGGTCTGGGATTTGCCGCGATCGGTTCCTGTGGTTGAGCCCCTTCCTGAACCCAAGGAACCGGCGTCATTCGGGGTCGCCGGGTTCGTTCCGCGTCTCTTGGCCTTTGTGGCAGATTGGATGATCATCTTGTTTTTGGTGAATCTGGTGCTGCTGCCGTGGCGGGATCCTTTGCAGGATTTGATGCAGCAGGTTCAGGCGCAGTTGGAGCTGACCGGAGCCGCCGAACCCGACCTGCGGCTGATCCTGAAATTCCAGCTCATCTTCGTCAGTGTCATTGCGGCGGTGAGTCTCATCTACAGCGTGGGTTTCAACGGCCGCTTCGGAGCCACTCCAGGGAAGCGCTTGCTCGGACTCCGCATCGTCACCTTTGAAGGAAGATCACCCGGATACGTCGGTGCGTTCCGAAGGTATTGTGCTGAATTGCTCAGCGTACTGACCTTCGGTTTGGGCTATTTGATGGTCTTGGCTCCCCAACGTCGTGCTCTCCACGATCTGGTTTCGGGAACCCAGGTGATACTGACTCCCCGCGAATAGAAACCCCGTAGAGCGCCCGCGCCGTATGATTTCTGGTCCGCTGTGTGGGATGGATGAACCTCCATCACCAAGAGATTGCCGATTGTTGAAATTGGTTCATGGTGGGACTCACACAACCTTTGGGGATGGCACGAAGATCGCTTTCGCTAAGATCAGGTGAGGAAATGAGATATCTGGCTGATTTTTTACAGATTGTCTGTTCTAGGACCGGTATCACGGCTGGCTTTCAGGTTTTGATGGATGGGATCCGTGTCATCCACGTCTGGACCCTTCGCCAGAACCGGCCGATGTTGGCTCCCATTCCCATCCAACGCCCGCAGCGATGGAGCAGACCGCGGTCGCCGATCGAAGCACCGCTTCCCTTGAAACAGCGGCACGCCTATCCCCGGAATTCTCAGGGATTTCGTTGAACATGAGCATTTCCACCGCAGCCGCCGGCCCCGCTTCCAGCTACGTGCTGCAATCGGAGCTGTATCGTTCTTGCCTTCCTCAGGCCGCCGAGGATTCCGGGCGTCGCCTGATTTGGATGAACACGGTGTGTGCCCTCTTTCTGGCGGGCGGTGTGTTGGGAATTGCTCATCCTCCGGGGTTGGTCCTGCAGAAGTTCACGGCCGAAGAGGCGGTTCAGCCGGTCGAAATCCGTGAATTCAAGCAAGAGCCTCAGCAGCAGGTGGCCTCCGAGGACGACACTCCTCCGGATGAACCGGCTCCGGCCGAACCGGTTTCTGTGCCCGCCGTGGTGGTCGCTCCGGCTGACGCCAACGTGGCGTTTGCGGTCGAGGTCAAGGGGCCGGTGATCATTTCCAAGGATCCCAATTTCGCTGTGCCGCCTCCCCGGGAAACTCGCCGCAGCGCTCCGGCGGCTCCGACCGGTCCGCGGCGTTTTGAATCCGGCAAAGGAGCCGGAGAGGGGCGCTTCACACCGGAACCGCCGTATCCCCGGGAGGCTCAGGTGCGTCGTGAGACGGGCGCCGGAGAGTTCATGGTCACCATCGATGCGACGGGTGGGATCATCGAGATGAAGCTCTTGTCTTCATCCGGCAGTTCCACTCTCGACAATTCCTTCCGCCAGCATGTCCGACGGCTGTGGCGATTCCGACCGGAGGATGCCGGAGACTGGATCATTCCTTTCGAGTACCGCCTCCGTTGAGAACCGACCGCGCTACGATCGCTGGACACAATTTTGCCATTTCACCGTTTTCTGAACCAACCCGACTGACGCCACAATGCTCGCCAATACCCTCGCCGAATACTTCACCAAGGGCGGACCGATCATGTATCCGATCGCCCTCGTCGCCATCATCATGCTTGCTGTCGTGGCCGAGCGCGGAATCTTCTGGTTCCTCTTGGGGCGTCGCCGCGACATGGCCCAGCTCGAAAGCACCCTGGGAGCGATGGAGAACAGCGACTTCAAGGGAGCTGTGGCCCAGACCCGACAGTCGCAGGATCCGGTGGTCCGCATGATCTACCACGGCCTGACCCATGTGCACGGTTCCCTGCAGGGGGCGCTCCAGGTCGCAGCCGGCATGGAAATCAAGCGGGCCGGCCGCTTCATGGTGCTCATCGACACTTGCATCACCTTGGCGCCGCTCCTCGGATTGCTGGGCACGGTGACCGGCATCATGGGATCCTTCCAGAAGATGGGTGAGTCGAGCATCGCCGGCGCCATGACCGAGATCCAGGGGGGCATCGGTGAGGCGCTCATCGCCACGGCTGCCGGTCTCGGCATTGCCATCATCGGTGTGTTCTTCCTCAACATCTACAACGAGATGATGGAGAAGCTGAAGTTCGACCTGGAGACGGCCGCAACCAACGTCGAGGTCATGGTCACCAAGGCCAAGCAGGAAGGCTTCGACACGGCCGCCTTCCGCCGCGAAACCGCAGCCAAGAACGCCTGACCTATGGCTGGAGGAGGAGGCGGCCGCAGTGCCGCATCAACCAGCGGGAAGCGCGGCAAGTTTTCGTCGCCCATCCCGATCAAGAAGGCGCGCATCGAAATCGTGCCCCTGATCGACGTGATGTTCTTCCTCCTGGCGGCGTTCATGATGGTCTCCTTGAGCCTGCAGCAGTCGAAGACGCGTCCGATGGAACTCATCGATGCGAAAAAGGCCGCTGACGACTTCAAGCCCGACGTCATCAACATCGGCGTCGAGAAGGACGGCACCGTGGCCATCGGCACCAACGTTGTGGACACCGCGGCGCTCATTCAGGAACTGAACTCGCGCTACAAACAGAATCCCAAGACACCGGTTTTCATCACCGGTGACAAATCCGCTCCCTACCGGGCCGTCGGCGGGGTGCTTCAGCAGGTGCGTTCCGCCCGCTTCACTCGGGTGTCGTTCGTGACCAAGGAAGCCGAACGCAACAGCAAATAGACCGACTTCGTTCCATGCATCTGGGTTCCCCCACCTCCGTCAAGAAGGCCCGCGTCGAGATCATCCCATTGATCGACGTGATGTTCTTCCTCTTGGCCGCCTTCATGATGGTCACCCTGACCATGAATCGGCTGCGGACCTTGCAAATGGATTTGCCGTCAGCGGTGGCGCCGAAATCCTCGGAGAAGCCCGACATGATGGAGATCGTCATTGATCGCGACGGCGACTTGAAGGTGGGCGGCAAGCTCCTGCCTTTTTCGGAATTGGCGGGTCGGGTGGAGGCCAAGGTGGCCTCCAACACCAATTATCCCTTTTATCTGAAGCCTGATTACCAGACGACCCACGGCAATGTGTTGCGGGTGCTCGACACCATCAAGGCGGCCGGAGCCAGCAAGATCTCCATGGCCATCGATGTGACGGGTGCCGACAAGAAATAAGCGGCCTCTTTTCAAGAAGCAGGACTGCGCTTCCGGTGGGGTTGTCCAAGATGGTGAATCCGAGCCCGCGGATTCAGAGCGATGGCGGAGTTCCCATTCGATGGAGTTCGAATCCCATGGGTCCACAATGCTGTGAGGATCAAACCCCGTGGACACGCGCCGGCTGCGGGAGTCTTATCCGCAGGCAACCCGTGAAGCGATCGTCACCATGATTCTCCGTTTCGTTCTATTCCTGGCCCCCGTCCTCGCTTCCCTGAGCGTGGCCTTTCCCAGGGCATGGGCGGCTGAAGACTGGCCGCAATTCCTGGGTCCGACCCGCGATGGACAAAGTCCTTCGACGATTTTGGATGCCGTGCCCAAGGAAGGCTGGCCCTTGCGCTGGAAAGCGGCTGTCGGCGAGGGATTCAGCGGACCGGTGGTGGTCTCCAATTGCGTTTACTTGTTTCACCGCTCGGAGGGCCAGGAGGTTCTGTCCGCCTTCCTCGTGAAGGATGGAAGTTTGCGGTGGAAACAGGCCTTGCCCACGTCGTATTCAGCCCAGTTTGGTGGCACTGAAGGTCCCTCAGCCACTCCAGCGGCCGATCACCAACGGGTGTTCGCTCTCGGAGCCTCCGGCAAGCTTCGGGCGGTTTCGGCGACCGATGGTCGTCTTCTCTGGCAAGTGGAATGCGCGGAGCGCTTTGGCGCCGAGTCTGGCTTTTTTGGTTTTGGCAGCTCACCGCTGTTGCTCGGCGATCGGCTCATCGTTCAGGTCGGTGGTCCGGAGGCCTGCGTGGTGGCCTTTGCGGTTGCCGATGGTCGAGTGCTCTGGAAGGCCGGAACGGACGAAGCCGGATACGGCTCTCCGGTGCCGCGGACACGGGCGGGTCGGCAGGAAGTCTTGTGCTTCCACCGTGCCGGATTGTTGTTGTTGGATCCGACCAATGGGGTGGAGTTGGCCCGGTTTCCGTGGCGCGCTCGCATGCATGCCAGCGTGAATGCCGCCACGCCCCTCGCCGTTGGGGACGGAATCTTCATGACGTCCAGCTATGGCGCCGGGGCTGTATTGCTCAAACCCGATGGGAAGACCCTTCGGCCCGCTTGGTCGGGTGACGAGTCCCTCTCTTCCCATTTTGCGACTCCGGTGCTGGTCGATGGATTTCTGTATGGATTCCATGGACGCCAGGAAGCCAGTCCCGACTTCCGCTGCATCGAGGCCGGTTCCGGAAAAGTCCGATGGTCGTTGGGTCGGGCCGGATCGGGATCGGTTTTGGCGGTGGGTCGTAAACTTCTGCTGCTGATGGAAAGTGGCGAGTTGCGCGTTTTGGAGGCCAACCCGGAAAAGCCCGTTGAAATGGGGCGATTCCAAGCGGGTGGTTCGGGAGCTCGCGCCTTGCCCGCTTTGGCTCACGGCCGGTTCTTCCTCAGGGATCGGGCTCAACTGCTCTGTCTGGAAATCACCCGTTGAAGCACCGGCTCGTCCTCGATGGAAAATTGCAGAATCTGGCGGTTTCGATTTGCCTGCATTGGTTCCAGCGGTTAGTTCCACGGCCGTCCATCGTCCGGTAATTTCATCGACACCATTTTTATGCCCAACGCCTACCACGCTTCGATCGAAGGCGCCCAGCACGGCGCGAAGTCTCTCGAGCAGTTCCTCGACTATGCCAAGAACGCCGGAGCGGCCGGTGCTCAACCCAGCAACTACATGCTTGGCGACGGCAAGGGCGGGTTCCGCAAGGCCAAGGACATCGCCAGCGCCTTCAGCAGCAGGGGCATGCGTCTGGATGGCATTTCCGCCCATTGTCCGTTCTGGGTGCACACCAGTGCCTGGACTGGCACCAAGTCCGGAAACCCCTTCATTGCTCCCGAGGTCGCCAAGCTCTCGCCCGAAAAGATTGAGGCCTGGCACGAGAAGTATTTGCTCAAGCTCATGGATCTGGCTGCCGACCTCGGCATCAAGTCAGTGCCCATGTTCTGGGGTGTGGCCTTCGGTTGGGAACTCGCCAGTGGTTATCCGTGGGGTTTCTGGGGCGGTTCGGGCTTCGACTTGGTCAAGGAAGGTCAGGAGCGTTTCGTCAAGAAGACGGCCAAGTTGCGCAAGCATGCCAACAGCCTGGGCCTGAAGCTGTGCCATGAAATCCATCCCGGGACAGCGGCCATGACGGCCGACGACTTCCTGATGCTCGTGCAGATTTGCGACAACGATCCGTGCCTCGCGGTGAACGCCGATCCGTCGCACTGCTGGGAAGGCGAGTCGTGGGAGAGCCGTTTCCTGAAGGTGGGCAAGTACATCTACGCCGCACACGTGAAGAACTTCGTCATCCGACCCGGATTCCCGCTGCGGACCATGGAGTCGAACTGGACCCGCCGGGCCATGCAGTTCACCGATCTCGGCAGTGGTGACCTCAACATGCAGCGCTACGTCGAGCTGCTTTTGGCCGTGGGTTATCAAGACCGCTACTGCAAGCTGCACGGCTGCGAATCGGCCCCGCTGGTGGTCGAGGCCGAGAGCGCGCACAAGGCCCTCGATTACTGCTCGGCCGACGGCATCGCCTACACCGCCAAGAACCTCTGCTTCCCGCAGGCGGCCGGCAGCTTCGAAGACGGCATGGGAGCCTGACGGTTTCCCGTCCAAACCCATCAGCCTCTTGAAGGCGCAGGCAAGGCGGCGGGTTTCCCGCCGCCTTTTCGCGTCTCTCTGCGCTGTGCCGTGGGTTGATCTCCGGGTGTTTTCTGTGGCACAAACCGCGCCGATGCATTCGTTTCGCTATGTCGGTCGGGAACTCTTCTGCGAGGACGTCGCGCTTTCGGACCTCGTCCAGAAGCACGGAACTCCGCTTTATGTCTATTCTCAGGCCACCCTAACCGATCACTATTCCAAGCTCGATACCGCTCTGGCGCCGTTGGATCACCTGATCTGCTTCGCCATGAAGTCCAACTCCAACCTCGCAGTGATCCGCACCTTCGCGGATCTCGGGGGTGGGTTTGACACGGTCAGTGCGGGTGAGATCCAGCGGGTCATCGCCGCCGGCGGCGATCCCGGCAAGTGTGTGTTTGCCGGCGTCGGCAAGACCGAGGAGGAGATCACCTTCGCCCTCAAGCAGGGCATCTACAGCTTCAATGTGGAATCCGAGGCAGAGCTGGCGCGCATCAGCAAGGTGGCGGTGAAACTCAAGAAGATCGCCCCGGTGGCCGTGCGGGTGAATCCCAATGTCGATGCCCACACGCACGCCAAGATCACCACCGGCACCTACGAGAACAAATTCGGCATCCAGTTCGAGTCCATCGAGGCCGTCTATGCCCGTGCCGCCAAGTTGCCGAATATCCGTCTGCGCGGTTTGCAAATGCACATCGGTTCCCAGCTCACCGATGTCGAGCCTTTCCGAAAGGCCGTCGAGAAGGTCGGCCCGCTGGTCGCCAAGCTCAACGCCCGCCATGGTTTCGATTTCTTCAGCATCGGAGGTGGCATCGGCATCGTCTACAAGGACGCCCTTGCCTCGGGTGACGCTGCCTGGTGGAAGACGAGCGCCGGCCGCAAGATCCTCACCCCGGACCTCTACGCGAAAACGTTGGTTCCGCTCCTCAAGCCCTTGGGTCTGAAGATCCTTCTGGAACCGGGTCGGTTCATGAGCGGCAACGCGGGCGCGTTGGTCACCCGGGTCGAGTACATCAAGAAGACCGGCAAGAAGAACTTCGTCATCGTGGATGCGGCGATGAACGATCTCATCCGGCCAGCCTTCTACGACAGCTTCCACGAAATCGTGCCGCTGACGAAGAAGTCCGGTGCCACGGTTTCGTCCGATGTGGTCGGGCCGGTTTGCGAGAGTGGTGACTATTTCGCCAAGGATCGTCCGCTGCCCAAGGTGGGAGAAGGCGACACCCTCGCGCTGCTCAGCGCGGGCGCCTACGGGTCGGTGATGGGCTCCAACTACAACAGCCGATCATTGCCCGCTGAGATCCTGGTCCGCGGCAAGAAGGCCTCGGTAGTCCGTCGCCGCCAAACCATCGCTGATATCTGGGGCAACGAAGCCATCGCTGATTGGCAACAGCCCCAGGCCGCGAAGAAACCCAAGGCCAGAAAGTAAAGGAAACGACCCGTCGCCGCAGGTGGCGGGCCGATCCCCAAGCGGCTTTGAAGCGGCTTTGAACGCCAAAAACGGGAGTGGAGACCTCGAGGGCCTCCACTCCCGTTTGTTTGTCTCCCAGTGCCGAATTGATCGGGCGACTTATCGAGATGAGGCGGTCGTATTCTGGAAGAACCAGAGCACATCCGGCCGCGAATCACCGGCCGGGATGTTGAGGGACACATTCTGGCCGAAGACGGCCTTGGGTTGGATGGTCTTTCCGCGCCAGCGCTTGATCTCGGAGTGTCCGTCGGCGAAGGAGAAGCCGCAGGCGCCGTTGTGGTAAGAAGCGGGCATGTCGATGATGCGGGCGCTGGCGGTGTCGGCATCGCGCATTTGGTTGGCGAAGGCCGCGTCATTGATGCTGCCGGAATGCTCATCCACGAACACCCATGTTTGTGAGGGGTTCACGATGTTGCCTTCCTTGGAGTAGGTGCGCCAAGCGGTCTGGTTCCGACCGGAACCCGATCCATCCAGCCACTCACCGTATCCAAACACCTGACTCATGCTGTTGCTGCGGAAGCGCGGCACCCGCTTGCCGGCGCTGACCACAAAGGATTGGTCGGCCGGGCATTTCCACACCGCGAAGGCGTTGCCGACATACTTCATCATCGGGCTGCGGGCGACGTCGTTGGATCCGGTGTTGCTGGAACCCCAGGAGACGTCGCCACCGCACCAGTTGGCGCGCTTGTCGGGCAAACCATCCTGGCAAGCCAGCAGGACCTCGGCCTGATCACCGGCGTACAGCGTGAATCCCAGTTGCAGCTGTTTGGTGTTGTTCATGCACTGGATGCCCACGGTCTTGGCCTTGGCCTTGCCCAGTGCGGGCAGGAGCATTCCCGCCAGGATGGCGATGATGGCGATGACAACCAGGAGTTCGATCAGCGTGAATCCGTGCTGACGACAGCGATGGAACGAGGGCTTCAGTTGCATAAAAGGTGTAGGTGACGCTGTAACATCGAGAATAGACCGTCAACTGGATCGTCGGTGACGGTTGAGGCATCGCATGGAACCTGGATTCGACCGTGAACGATTTTCTCGCGTCGGTTGCGGGGTTTCCGTTCAGTTGTCCCATTGCGGACACTCCGAGGAGCATCCGCTCCAATCGCCATCATGAAGGCCATCCAACTGGAAAAACCCGGATCGTTCCGGGTGATCGACATCGACGAACCTCCCGCTCCCGGCCCGGGTGAGGCCGTGGTCCGCGTCCATCAAGTGGGCATTTGCGGTACCGATCTGGGCGGCTACCTGGGCAAGATGCCTTTCTTTTCCTACCCGCGGATCCCCGGACATGAACTGGGGGTCGAAGTGGTGGCCGTGGGTGACGGCGTCACCAACGTGCGTCCTGGAGATCGGTGCAGCGTGGAACCGTACTTGAACTGCCAGCGCTGTCATGCGTGTCGCCGGGGCCACACCAATTGTTGCCACCACAATCAGACGCTGGGGGTTCACTGCGATGGTGGACTCCGCCGATACTACACGGTGCCCTCCCGCAAACTCCATGTTGGCGCATCTTTGGAATTCGACCAGTTGGCCCTGGTGGAGACCTTGGCCATCGGCAGTCATGCCGTGTTCCGTGCCGCACCCAAGCCGGGAGAGACGGTTCTGGTGATCGGTGCGGGCCCCATTGGATTGAGCGTCATCGAGTTCGCCAAACTGAGCGGAGCCCGGACGGTGGTGATGGACATGAACGAGCAGCGCCTGGCCTTTGTCCGTGATGTCATGGGTGTTTCCGACACGGTGTTGACCCGGGGCGACGGAACCGAGTTCACCGAGGTCGAGAAGTTGACCGACGGCAACGGGGCTGATTCGGTCATCGATGCCACGGGATCCCACAAGTCCATGAGTCAGGCTCTGGGTTTTTGTGCGTTTGCCGGACGCCTGGTGTATGTCGGAATCACCCAGGCCGAATTGAATTTTCCTCATGCACCCATCTTGCACCGGCGTGAATTGAGCATCCTGGGAAGTCGCAATGCATTGCCGGAGGATTTCCGGAGCATCATCAGCCATATCGAGGCGCGTCGGATCGACACCCGGCCGTGGATCACCCATCGCTCGGCCTTCACGGAAATGATCGGGGACTTCCCGTCCTGGCTGAAGCCGGAGACCGGCGTGATCAAGGCGATGGTCTCGGTGGAGTGATCCACCCGATCTCTCAGTGTCACCCATGAACCGGCCTCATGTCGCACCAACTGCACCCGAGGAGGACTTGCCTCTGGAGCGGCATGCGACGCGGGTCTTGATCTCATTGAACCTGGCGTTCTTCGCCTATGAGCAGTGGCTTTATCGGGTGGATCCGGGGCGCAAGCGATGGTTCGAATTGCACCATGCCCTGAGCTTGGAGGGCTTGCGCTTGGGTGCCTGGTGGCAATGTCTGACATTTCAGTTCCTGCATGGGGGCTGGGTCCACCTGGCCATGAACCTCCTGCTCCTGCACTCATTGGGACCGGTCATGGAGACCACCTTGGGTCGGGGTCGATTTCTCCTGCTCTATCTGGTGAGTGGAACCTTCGGAGGCATGCTCCACGTCGCCGGTGCTTGGATGATGCCCGATTCGTTTGGTGGACCTGTGGTGGGTGCGTCCGCCGGATTGTGCGGATTGCTCGCGGCGCTGGGGGCTTATCATGCCGAGGAGCGCCTCCGGGTGCTGTTCTTCCTCATTTTCCCGATGGAAGTCCGCGCCAAGTTCATTTTGTTGGTGGGTGTTTTGACCAGTGCTCTTGGAGCGGTGTTCGCGGTGGGTCACATCGCCCATCTGGCCCACTTGGGTGGCTTCATGGGGGGGTTGGGTTGTGCGTGGGCGTTTCAGCGAACGGGTCGTTTTGAGTCCCGCTGATCGATTCAGCGGGCTTTATTCTGCGGCTCCATTGGCAGACATGGATCCGCATTGGAAAATCACATCCGCCCGGACTATCGTGAGGAGCAATGCTTTCAGATCGGGACTACATGCGCGAAGAGGGGGGCGGTCAGGGTCTTTCTTGGACGGTGATGCTCATCATCGCTCTGGGAATTGTCTTTGCGCTGGAAGCCATTGCCGAGGCCTACATGGGCGTGTCCCTCCAGCAGTACGGAGCGCTTTCCAGACAGGTCTGGCAATCCGGTTGGATTTGGCAGTTGGTCACCTTCCAGTTCCTCCATGGCAGTTTCACCCACCTGTTCTTCAACGGTTTGGGCGTCTGGATGTTCGGACGTCCGATCGAGGCGACGTTCGGGGGTCGAAGAATGCTGGGCCTTTGGTTGGCGGGCGGTCTCGTGGGAGGCTTACTGCAATTGGCAGTGGGTGCGGCATTCCCGGACGGGTTTTCTCAACGGGTGGTCGGGGCCTCTGCGGGGCTCATGACCTTTCTGGCGATCTTCTGCCGCCTGGAACCCGATGCCCGGATTCTCCTGGCACTGATCGTTCCGGTACCGGCCCGTTTCCTGTTCTATTTCTCGGTGGGTGTTGCCCTATTCTTCACCGTTGTTCCATCCCGCGATGGCGTGGCGCACGCCGCGCACTTGGGTGGGCTGCTCTTCGGCTGGTTCTGGGTCCAGGCGGGATACCACCGTGGCGAGGGCCTTGGGGATCGCTTGTTGGAGGCCTGGCAGCGTTGGTGGCAAAAACGCCGGTCTCGACGCACATTGGCTTCGTCCGCGGCAGCGGGACGGATCATCAAACCGACCTTTGGTTCCAAGCCCGCTGTGGCCCGCCCGGAGAAACTGTCCGATGCCGAATTCATGGCCCGTGAGGTGGACCCGATCCTCGAGAAGATCGCCCGGGACGGAATTGGCAGTCTCACGGCCGCAGAACGTCAGACCTTGGAGGACGCCCGTCAAAAAGTGGCTCGGCGCTGAATTTGCGCGTGTCCTGAAAATACGGGTCAGTCGGCGAGGATCGCTTCCGCCGCCCGGATTGCAGCACCCGGACGGCCGAGGAGCTGTCGCACCCGCACCAATTCCTCTCGAGCCGCGGCCAGCGCCACCGGCTGGGTGAGCAGCGCCAGGGCCGCCTCGGCCAGAGCGTCGGAAGTCGCGGCCTCTTGGATCAACTCCGGCATGATGGGCTTCCCAGCCAGGAGGTTGGGCATGGCGAGATAGGGGACTTGAATGATCCGTTTGCCAATTTGGTAGGTGCTCCAAGAAGTCTTGTAGAGCGCGACTGTGGGCACGGCAAACCAAGCGCATTCCAAGGTCACCGTGCCGGTCGAGGCAATGGCCACATCGGCATCAGCCAAGGCATCGGAGAGGCGGCCGATTTGGATGGTCATTTCCGTCGGCCACGAAATCCCTGAAGGCAGGCCCGCTCGGGCCGCCTCATGGGGCAACACCAGAGTGCATCGAGCCCCGGTTTGTTGGACGACCTTCTGGGCCGCCGGGCAGACCACCGGCCAGTGGCGTCGCAGCTCGCCGGCACGGCTGCCGGGGAGGAGGACCAGATGAGGTCGTTCGCCCACGGTTCGAATGCGTGACGGAGGCGGCGGTCCGTGTCGATCGACCAAGGGGTGACCGACGAAATCCACCCGAACCCCGGGCGCATTTCGGGCATACCAGTCTTTCTCGAAGGGAAGGATCGAGAGCAGTCGGTCGAGGATTTGCGGCATTTCCCGGGCCCGTCCGGCGCGCGAGGCCCAGACTTGCGGGGAAACGAATTGAACCCGGCGCGGACGCCAGTTGTGGAAAGGCGCGGTGCGTTCCTGGGCCATGGCGGTGATGGCCTTTTGGAAACGCAAATTGAACGCCCCGAAATCCACCCCGATGACCACGTCGGGAGTCCTCTCGCGGGCGGCTGCCAACAACCCATCAAAGGCCTTCCGGAATCGGCTCAATTGCCGCAAGGCATCGGCCGGTCCAATGACCGAATGGGCGGTCAGATCAACGAGGATTTCCACTCCGGCCGCGGCCATCGCCGGCCCGCCAGCGCCGAAGAACCTCGGGCGGCTCGGTCCGGTCTGAACCCGCAGGGCGCGCACCAGCTCGGCGGCCAATTGGTCGCCACTGGGTTCACCTGCGATCAGGAGGATGGTCGAGGGCTTCACTGTGTGAGTCCAAGCCTAGGAGGCCCGGGCCGATTGTGGAAGCGATCCCCAAGCGCGATCATCGATCTCCCGATTGTCGTCCTTCGGGATGAAGCATCTTTTGCTTCATGACTCCTCAACCCGGCAGCATCTCGACTCTCTTCCGCTCTGGCTTTTGGAGGGGGGTTTTCGGACGATGGTCACACACCAGAGTTCATGAAGATCCCCCTGCTTCCCAAGGCGATCGCCCTGTTCACCGGAACCTTGATGGTTTCCCGTGGATTGGCAGCGACCGACTTCTCTGCCGAGATCGAACCGTTGTTGATTCAGCGCTGTTCCGAATGTCATGGACCGGACAAGCAGAAGGCCCAATTGCGTCTGGATTCCCGGGCGGCGGCTCTCCTTCCGGCCGAGTCCGGCAAGGTGGCCTTGGTGGTGGGAAAACCCGAGGCCAGTGAACTCATTCGTCGAGTGACCTCGAGCGATCCGGACGAAATCATGCCTCCCAAGGGCCCGCGTCTGACGGACACCGAGGTCGCCAGCCTGAAGCGCTGGATCAGCGAGGGCGCTGTCTGGCCCGAGGTCAACGCCCAGAGGCATTGGTCGTTTCAGCCCCCGGTCCGAACCCAACCTCCCGAGGATCTCCCCAAGACCGCCACACTTCGGAATCCCATCGACCGGTTCATCGTGGCCCGGCTGGCCAAGGAGGGACTACAGCCTCAGCCGGAAGCGGATCGGGCGAACCTCGCGCGGCGAGTATCCCTCGACCTCACTGGGTTGCCGCCGGAACCTTCGGAGGTTCAAGCCTTCATCGCCGACAGCTCTCCCCGGGCCTACGAGAACCTCGTCGACCGTTTGCTGGCGTCGCCGCACTACGGGGAACACATGGCCCGAGGCTGGCTGGATCTGGCGCGATACGCCGATTCCAACGGCTATCAGGTGGACCTTGCCCGGTCCATCTGGCCTTACCGCCAATGGGTGATCGACGCCTTCAATCGCAATCAGCCATTCGATCAGTTCACCATTGATCAGTTGGCAGGCGATCTCCTGCCGCAACCCACTTTGGCCCAGCGCATCGCCACGGGTTTCAACCGCAACACCAAGGTCAATGACGAGGGCGGGGGCGATGCCGAGGAATACCGCACCAAGGCGGTGAAGGACCGGGTGGCGACCGTTGGCACCACATGGCTCGGACTGACCCTGAACTGCGCCGAGTGCCACACGCACAAATACGATCCCATCACCCACGAGGAGTACTACCGCTTCTACGCCTTCTTCAACAACAGCACCGACTCGGGCAACTACAGCCTGGGGCCCTCGGTCGAGGTGCCCAAGCCCGATCTGGCCGACAGCGAGGCGCATCTGGCCCGGCGTCTGAAGGAGGCTCAGGAAGACTTGGCTCGCACCGAGAAGGAACTGCAGTCGGCCCAATCGGCCTGGGAGAAGTCGGTCGCCCGAAAGCCGGATCCGTGGCGCACCCTTCAGCTCGTCAATGCGCATTCCACCGGCGGCTCGGGCTACACCAACCTGCCGGATGGTTCTCTCCTGGGGACGGGTGTGAATCCCATTTACGATACCATCACGGTGGAGGCCGATACGGATCTCACCGGCATCACCGCCGTTCTGCTCGAAGTTCTGCCCGATCCCAGCCTTCCCAAGAATGGCCCCGGCCGTTGGGGCGCCAGCGGCAACTTCATCCTCGACGAATTCTCCTTCGCCGCGGCACCCAGGAAGGGCCCGGCTCCGGCGAATACCAACCTCTTCTTCGCCAGCGCCACGGCCGATTGGGAACAGCAGTACTACCGGGCCGAGCATGCCATCGACCGCAATCCCAAGACCGGTTGGGCCATTGGTCCGCGTTTTGGAGAACGCCACTTCCTCATCGCCCGACTGCAGGATCCGGCCGGATACCGCGGCGGAAGTCGCCTGACGTTCCGTTTCGATCACTACCACGGCAACAGCCACTGCATCGGCCGATTCCGGATTTCGGTGACCACCGAGAAGGATCCCCAACGCCAGTGGCCCTTGCCGGAAGACATTCGGCTCGCTGCCTCCAAGTCGTCGTCGGAGCGTTCGGCCGATCAGTCGAAACTCCTGGCGGCCAGTCAGCGCTCCGCCTCCGAGAAGGTCCGCTCCCTGGAGCGTGAACTCTTCGCCCTGGAGCAACTGCGCAAGCAGCGGGCGGCGCAGAAGTTCACCACGCTGGTCATGCAGGAACGGACCGAGCCGCAACCCCGCGAGACCTACATCCACCTCCGAGGCGACTTTCTGACCAAGGGCAAAGTCGTTGTGCCGGGCACTCCAGCGGTGTTTCCGCCATTGCCTCAGGGACTCCCGCCCAATCGACTGGCTTTGGCGCGTTGGTTGGTGGATCCGGCGAATCCCCTCACCGCGCGCGTGACCGTAAACCGGTTCTGGGAACGTTGCTTCGGGACCGGTCTGGTGAAGACGAGCGAAGACTTCGGTCGTCAGGGCGAATCGCCGTCCCATCCGGAGTTGCTGGACTGGTTGGCCACCGAATTCATCGCCAGCGGATGGGACATCAAGGCGATGCAGAAGCTCATCGTGATGTCGGCGACCTACCGCCAGAGTGCGGCGACCGATGCGAAGCGACTGGAGAAGGATTTTTACAACCGCCTCCTATCCCGCGGACCCCGCTTTCGCATGGATGCCGAAATGATCCGAGACCAGGCCTTGGCCGTCAGTGGTTTGCTGCACCAGAAAGTTGGCGGCCCCAGCGTCTATCCGGTGCAGGTGCCCAACCTCTGGAAGGAGATCGGTTTCCTGCGTCCGGAAATCGGCATGGATGAGTGGCCGGTGAGTGATGGCCCGGACCTTTATAGACGGGCTCTCTATACCTTTTGGCGACGCGTTTGCACCTACCCCACCTTTGCCACCTTTGACGCCCCGAGCCGTGAGGTGTGCGTCTCACGCCGGCCTCGGACCAACACGCCCTTGCAGGCGCTGGCTGGACTCAACGAGCCCACGCTTCTTGAAGCGGCCCGGGCCTTTGGACAGCGTATCCTGAGCGAAGGCGGGCCCAATGACTCCGCCCGCGTGGACTACGCCTTCACGCGCTGCGTGGGTCGTCCTCCGACGGACTCCGAGCACCGGCGGCTCCTGAGTTTCGTGCAGCAGCAGGAGCAGAGTTTCCGGTCCGACCCGAAGGCTGCGGCGGCACTCATCCAAGTGGGAGTGGCCCCGAGACCGGGCGATTTGGAAGCGCGGAAATTGGCCGTCTGGATGACGTTGGCCAATGTCCTCTTCAATTTGGATGAGACACTGACCAAGGGCTGAATCGTTCCGACGGACCACCGGCCCGGGAAATACGGAGAGCGATGCCTCGGCGTTTCAACCGCCGATGCAGCTCATGGACCTCTGGGGTTGGACGAAGTCGGCCTGACCGATTTTATGACCCGCCTCTTTGTTGCGGACCCGTTCGTGCAAGAGAGCCGCCAGATCGTCATCGGAGGCACCGCCCCGCAGCAATGGCTTCAGGTCTTGTTCGTCCAGGCTGAAGAGGCAGGTCCGCAATTTTCCATCCGCCGTGAGACGCAGCCGATTGCAGTGGCCGCAGAAGGGCTCGCTGACCGGAGCGATGATGCCCACCTCCCCCCGGCCACCGGCCAGACGCCAGCGGCGTGCGGTCTCCGAGGGATTGGCCGAAGCATCCACCGGCTGCAGTTCGAATTCTCCGCGAAGACGATCCAGGATCTCACGCCCTGAAACAACCAACCCCTTTTGCCAGGCGCGACTGGAGTCCAGGGGCATGAATTCGATGAAGCGCAGGCTCAGGTCCTGCGCCACGGCGAAGCGAACCAAGTCGGGGATCTCGTGGTCGTTCATCCCGCGAATGATCACCGCGTTGACCTTGACCGGATGAAATCCCAATTCCCGCGCCAGCCGGATCCCGTCGAGGACTCCGGCCAGACCATCCCGACTGGTCATGCGGCGGAAGTTGTCCCGATCCAGCGAATCCATGCTGAAACTCACCCGGTTGAGGCCTGCTTGCCTCAAGGCGGCAGCCTGAGGTCCAAAGCGCGCGCCATTGGTCGTCATGGCCAGATCCCGGACTCCGGGGATTTTCGACAACGATCCGATGAGTTTCTCGACCCCCTGACGCAGCAGGGGTTCTCCTCCGGTGACCCGGACTTTTTCGATCCCAAGCCCGACCGCGATCCGGACCACCCGCGTGATTTCTTCGAAGCTCAGGATCTCCGCCTTCGGCTTCCACTCGCGATGGATGGGCGTGGCCGAGAGTTTTGGCGAGGTCGGATGACGCAGGCCGTCGTAGCGGGTGCGATAGAAATCGGCCGCTTCCTCGGTTTCGGGCAGGCAGTACAGGCAGCGGAAATTGCAACGGTCGGTCACGCTGACCCGAAGGTCGCGCATGATCCGGCCGTGGGAGTCCTGCAAAGGCCCGTGCATCGTTGGAGCTTGGGCTCGTCCGGATTTGTCTGCAACGCGGAGGATCTTGGATGCTCCTTCGGCCCGGAGAGGTTTCGGCGCTCCGGGGGATCGGCTATTGCTTGGGAGCCGCTTCCACCTTCGAGGAGCCGTCGGTGCCGACTTCCACTTTCAATGGATAGGCGTTGGTGGCCGAGCTGGCCGCAGCCTTGGGTCGGATGCCTTCCTGCAGGAGTTGCGCGCCCTTCTTGTCGAAGCCGTACAGGCCACGACGGATGAAGTCGAGTCGTCGGGCAATGTTGAGCTCCTCCTTCAGCTTGCGCACCTGATCACGGAGGACGGCCAGATCATTGAACTTCTTCTCGAGATCCGCCTTCTCGGCGATGAGTCGCTTGAGTTCTTTCTTGAGGACCTCGCGATCCCCTTCGCTGGCGGCGAGTTTCCGTTCGGTGACCTTGATCTGATTCTCGAGGCTTCCGATCTGACCGTTCAGTTCACCCATTTTCTTGGTCAGGTCGTCCTTCTCGCCTTCCAGGTCGGAGATCTGCTTGTCCCGGCGCTCGATCTCCGCCTTGGCGGTTTCCGCTGCCTTGGCGGCCTCTGCGCTGGTTCGGGTCAGTTCGCCTGAGACGGCGACCCATTTGTTGGACACCGTGTTCAGGTCTTCGATGCGCTGGCTGAGATTGGTTTCCAGGTTTGCATTCACTCGAACCTGTTCGGTGAGCTTGCCGGTGGTGGCCACCAAATCATTGGACAGAGCCGAGCGTTGGCCTTCCAGATTGACCCGGGTTTCTTCCGCTTTCTTGGAGTTCAGAAACCATCCGGCGCCGAGGCCCAGGCAGACAAGCACCAGCACCGCGGGAACGAGGTTCGATTTCATGGTCAGGTAGAGTAGGCTTGGCGGGAATTTTCCCGTTCGCTGGATCAATAGACACCGATCCCGCCGATACATTCAATCTCGGAGCGGGGTCGATTCTGTCGGGATGGAGCCTCTGGCTGCTGAAAATCCCCCAGGCGACAGCGTTCCAAGGGAATCGTCGCGGTTGAGAGCGCCCGCCTTGCGTTGGCGGGAGCCCACTTTACCGTCAGCCCATGTTGATACCCGACCGCATGGGGGTGATGATCCTGGGAGAAGCCAGCCTGTTTCCGCAGGCGATGATGCCCCTGTTCATCTTCGAGCCCCGGTATCGGGAGATGCTGGCCGAATCTTTGGAGACCCATCGGATGTTTTGCCTGGCCATGCAACGCATCGATGCGAAGCGGGAGTCTCCATGCCGGATCGCCACGCTCGGGTTGGTGCGTGCCTCGGTCAAAAATCCGAACGGAACCTCCAATTTGGTGCTGCAGGGCCTCATCCGGGTGCGGTTGGGTCGGATCGTTCAGACCAAGCCGTTTCGCAAGCACCTCATCACACCGGTGAAGGAAGACGTGGAGCGGTCCCCGGAAGTGGATGCGCTGGTCAATCGCAGCCTCGACCTCGTCGATGTGCGCCTGCGGCAAGATCAGCCGGTGCCGTTGGATTTGATCCGGCAATTGGCCTCCGGTGGACCCGCTGAAGGCGAAACCCGGGTCGAAGACTGCATCCGAGCCCTGAAGCGCATCAAGAACCCGAGCCGTTTCACCGACCTGGTCGCCGCCTTGCTGCTGCCCAATCCGGCGGCGCGTCAGATGATCCTGGAGACGGTGAATCCGGAGGACCGTCTCCGGCATCTGGTCTTGTTCTTGGCGGCTGAAGTCCATCGGGGTGCTTCGGGTGGAGTCACCGAATGATCCCCTCATCCGCCAACCCCATTTCCACAGATCCGTCACCGACCCACCTGCCGGTCGGACTTGTGAGCAAGTACGCCCATGTGCTGTCCATGGGCCTTCAAAACACCTTGGTCTACCGCGCCAATTTCCTCTTCCGCGCGGCTTTCGGGTTGGTCCCGCTCATGGCCACCCTTTTCCTTTGGCAGGCCATCTACGCCGACAAGCCAACCGGTGTGGCCATTGGCGCATACACGCTGGCACAGATGGTGAGCTACTATTTGTTGGTCACCGTCGTCGATGCCGTCACTGCGGTCGCTGAAGACGACTGGCAAATCGCCGCGGACATCAAGGACGGGGCCGTGAGCCAATTCCTGCTCAAGCCCCTGGACTATCTGGCCTATCGCCTGTGTCTCTACCTGTCTGGGAGGTTGATTTACACCAGCGTGGCTTTGATTCCGGTCGCGTTCTTCCTGTTTTTCCAGAGGGAGTTCCTCGTGGGTCCGGCCTCGTCCTGGGGTTGGGCCCTCATGCCCTTGTCGGTGCTGATGGCCGCACTGTTGCAGTTCTTGATCGCCTACACGGTCGCCCTCTTGTCGTTCTGGGTTCTGGATGTCAGCACCTTCATTTTCATCCAGTTCGCCTTCGAGTTCCTGGCCAGTGGTCACCTCTTCCCCCTCGATATCCTTCCGGACGGCCTGCACCGGCTCCTTCTCTGGACCCCTTACCCCTACCTGCTCTACTTCCCGGTGGGTGTCTATCTGGGGCGCATCCAAGGTGTGGATCTCTGGCAGGGGTTTGCGGTGCAAGGGGTTTGGGTGGTGGCGGCCTTCCTGATTGCCCGATTCGTCTGGTCTCGGGGCCTGCGGAAATACACCGCGGTGGGAGGGTGACAATCCAGGCCCATGAAACCCCGAATGTCTTCGCTCGCGCGCTATGCGGGCATCTACGGCGCTCTCATCCGCTACTCGTTGATCCATGAAATGCAGTTCAAGGTGAACTTCCTGCTGTGGATCATCGTGGAGGCCCTGTGGTTTGGCCTGCAGTTGGCCTTCATGACCGTCCTTTATGGACATACCGACCAGATCGCGGGCTGGTCGCGGTGGGAGGTGGTTCTTTTGGTGGGATGCAATCAGTTCATCCAGCAGCTCTTCCACATGCTCTTCGTCACCAATTTGTCGAACCTGTCCGAGCTCATCCGGAAGGGCACCCTCGACCTGTTGTTGCTGCAACCGGTGAACACCCGTTTCCTGATTTCGGTGAAGAAATTCGAGATCGGCAACATCGCCAATGCCCTCATGGGTTTGGCGGTGGTCTTCTATGCCTTGGCCCAGCTCGGACGGACCCCCTCCCTGGCCCAGTGGTTGGGGTTTGTGGTGGTCTGCGTGGCCGGACTGAGCGTGCACTATTCGCTCATGTTCCTCTTGGCTTGCATCTCCTTCTGGACCGTCCGGGCCCAGGGCATCGTTTGGGGGTACTACAACCTCTTCAACATCGCCCGCCTTCCGGCTGAAGCGTTCCCTCGGGGCGCTTACCGCGCGGTCTTCACCTGGGTCTTGCCCATGTTGTTGGTCTCCAACGTTCCCGCCAAGTTGCTGGCCCAACGGATGGCCTCGCCGTGGGAATGGGCCGCCCTGCTGCTCATGGCCGCGGCTTGCTTTTTCGCCAGCGAACTCTTCTGGCGCTTCTCCCTGCGCCATTACACCAGCGCCAGCGCGTAGCGTTCAAACGACGGTGGTTTGCACGGTCCGAGCCGACACTTTGGAAAAGCGGTAATGGCTGACATGCCACTGGTTCCCGTCTTCGAAATCCCACAGTTCGGCGCAGGCCATGAAGAACACCCTCCAATAAACCCACCACCGGGTTTCCTGATCCACCCCGTAGGTCTCAGCGAGGATGCGACGCACCTCAGTTTCGTTGGCATCCATGTTCTCCAACCACTGGTTGGCGGTGCGGCCGTAATGGCGACCGTTGACCACCCAATGGTCTTCCAGCCGGAGGTCTTCATTGAAGTACAGCAGCAAGTCGTCGCTCGGCATGATGCCTCCTGTGAAGAAATACCGGGCCATCCAGTCGCTCTGGTCTCGAGGGATGAAGTGATAAGCGTGCTTGCGATGGGTGAAAATGTGGACGAACAGGCGTCCGTCGGCCCGCAGCCAACGGGCGATGTTGGCCATGAGGAGTCGGTAGTTCTTCATGTGCTCGAACATCTCCACGGACACGACCCGGTCGAACGAATCATCCCCTCCGGGGGGTTCGAAACGGTTCATGTCGCAGGTGAGGATCTTGAGGTTGCCCAGACCCCTTTTGCGGGCCTCCGATTCGATGTACTCGCGTTGGGTCCGGGAGTTGGATACCCCGGTGATTCGCGCATTGGGATAATGCGAGGCCATCCACAATGACAGCGATCCCCAGCCGCAACCCAATTCGAGGATATCCTGCCCATCGGCCAGCCCGGCCCGTTCGCAGGTGAGCGCGAGCATGATCTCCTCGGCCTCGGCCAGGCTTTCGCGGAAGGTGTGGTAGTAGCAGCTCGAGTACTTGAAGCGCGGCCCCAGGCACAGTTGGTAGAAGCGGGTTGGAACCTCGTAATGCTGCTCATTGGCGGCCGCCGTCTCGATGGCGATGGGCGAATCGTAGAGCTCTCGGATCAGGCGCATCCGGTGGGCGCGCTGGGCCTCGACGTCGCCATGGGCGTCCTCTTCAGCCAGGCGCTCCCGAAGCAGCCTCCGGATGCCGAATCGAATGAGGCCATCGGGCAGGATGTCCGCCTCCAGCAGTCGATCCAGCAGGCTGGGGCTGGAATCCATTGCGGGTTGCGAACCCTCGGCGTGTGCAGGAAGCGAGCTCATGACCGCACCATCCATCACCCAGAACACGTTTGGGTCAACCCGTCATCTCGATCCTCCGGCGTCGCTTCGGGGTAAGCCAAGGTTGAACCCGCATCGACAAAGCGCTACTGGTCCGACATGTCTTCGCGTTGCGTTGCCCTTGCCCTGTCTCTCCTGGGAGCAGTCGGTCTCCAAGCAGCCCCTCAGGTTTCCTTGACCCGGGTGGCTGGTGGTTTGACATCGCCCCTGTCCTACGTCGCCCTGCCGGATGGTCGCGCCTTGATCGTGGATCAACCAGGCTTCGTACGTCTTGTTGAAAAGCCCGGGCAACTTCGCCAGACACCGGTCCTGACGCTCACCAACCGCCTGTCACCCCTCAACCATGGGGCCTTCGATGAGCGCGGGGTCCTCGCTCTGTCCCTGCATCCGCAGTTCCGGAAAAACCGACGGGTGTTCCTTTCCTACACGGCACCCCGCCGCGATTCCGCCCCGGCCGACTGGGATTGCACTTTGCGGATCTCGGAATTCACCGCTTCCCCGGGCGAGCCTTTCACCCTGGATCCGGCGAGCGAGAAGGTTCGGCTGGAAATCGACAAACCTTACGCCAACCACAACGGCGGTCGAATGGCTTTCGGCCCGGACGGCTACCTGTACGTCGGCATCGGTGATGGCGGGAATGGCAACGACGAGGGTAAACGGCCGGAGATCGGCAACGGACAGAACCTCGATACCCTTTTGGGCAAGATCCTGCGTATCGACATCAACACGCCTGAGGGACATGGCATTCCCAAGGGAAATCCCTTCGCCGACGGCAAGAAGGCACGCCCGGAGATCTGGGCCTACGGCATCCGCAATCCCTGGGGGTTGTCCTTCGACCGCGGCGGTGATCATGCCCTGTATTCGGCCGATGTTGGGCAGTCGATGTGGGAAGAGGTCAACGTCATCCAAAAAGGAGGCAATCACGGCTGGCGTTTGCGCGAAGGGTGGATGGGCTTCAATCCCAAGGCCGCCGACAAACCCCCGGCTGAAGTCCCGCAGAAAGGCCTCCATGGCGAGCCGTTCGTTGATCCGGTCGCCGTCTACAAAAACCGCAACGGATTCAAGAAGGATCCCGAGGCCTACGGCATCAGCGTCACCGGCGGATTTGTCTACCGCGGCAATGCCTTTCCGGAACTCCAAGGCGACTATGTCTTCGGAGATTGGGGTCGGATTTGGGGCGTTCCCGGTGGAACCCTGCTGGTGGCCCACCGACCGAAATCCGAAAAAGGCCAATGGACTGTGGAGCCCTTGCAGTTGGGCACGCCCTCCAAGGTGGCCGGCTACATCGTGGGCTTCGGTGAGGACAATGACGGTGAATTGTACGTCCTGACCAATGGCAACATCGGGTTGACCGTGGGCAAGGGTGAGGTGTGGAAGATCGTTCGCAGTGCTCCGTGATTCCGGCTTCAACGTCGGTTGCTGACGTCCCTGCTGATCATTCTGGCCGCCCGGATCGCAGGGCCAGAATGACCGCCGTCAGGATGAGCGTGCCCCCTGTGGCCCGGGCCAAGATCACCCGCGGCCCGGAATCGCGGCGTTCGGCATTGCCGAACCAGGAACCCGCCCACCAGACCAAAGCCAGGCTCCACAGCCCGCGGGTTCCATAGATGACATTGACGCCGGCGGCGTCCCGCCAGACGGCGATGGTTCCGGCGACGAGCAAGGCCTGGATGGCCGACAGGGTGGTCGCCAGGGCAATCCAACGCCATGCCCGGGGCGGGGCTTTGAGAGACGCGATCGCCTGCCGGAAAATCGGCAGGTGTTGGGTCTCCGGACGGGCTTTGAAGCCCAGCAGCGGCAGCACCAGCAGGGACTCCAGAGCCAGGGCCCCAAAGAGGAGGGACAGAAAATTGAACACCCCAAACTGAGTTGCCCACACCTGGATCAGCACGTCGGTGACCGCGAACGATGCGGCACAACCCAAGGCCAGCAAGGTGGTGCGCCCGGCCCGACGCCCCGATGACGGCCCGAACCCGGCTGGACCGATCTTGAAATCGGTCAGACCCGTCACCAGAACACCCACGCTGGTGAGGGCCGCCGCCATCATTTGTCCGCCCGACAGGGGTGACCCAAAGACGAAGCGGGCGATGAGAGCCACAAAGACCACCTTCACCCCCAGCAAAGGAGTGGCCACCGACACATCCCCCATCCGCAAGGCGGCCACGTTGAGCAAATGGCCGGCAATGAAAGCACCTGCGGTGATGCAGGGAAGGTGCAGGCGGTCCCAGGGAATCGGGTTCGGATCCAGAGCCATCAATGGCACGAACAACAGGCCAAGAACCACATTGTTCACCACGACTGCGTGAGAGAGTGTGGCTCCCTCGGCAAAAGCCCGTTTGAAGACCATCGAACCGGTGGCGAAGGCGATGGCGGCGATCAGCGGAAGAAGCAGGTGCATCGGGCCCGCTCAACCTCCGTTACCCTGGCAAAACACTCAATCTTAACCCATTCCCGAGCTTGGGGCTTCAAATTTGCCTGCGAGGCTGTCATCTTCACGGGCTGTCGGTGAACGAATCCCCATCCAACAACCCACAAGCGGAGCACGGCGTCCGGGCGGCCCAAGGCTGGTTTGAACTGGGTCTGTCCGCCGAAGCCGAGGTCGAGATCGCTCGGCTTCCGCGGCAAGTCCAGCGCCAGCCCGATGTGCTCAAGCTGCGCTTCCACGCGGCCCGGGCCTGCAAGCGTCATGACGACGCGCTCAGCGTGGCACAGTCCCTCATGGAGGTTGCCGAGGATGAATTGTGGGGCTGGCTCTACCGCTCCCAGGCACTGCATTGGTTGGGCCGCACCAGCGAGGCTTATGACCTCCTCTTTCCGATCCAGAGTCGGTGGCCCCGTGCTTTCGAAATTCCCTACGATCTGGCCTGCTACTGCGCCCAATCCGACCAGATGCAGGTCGCTGCCGAGTGGTTTTCCAAGGCCATCAAGCTCACCAAGCACCCGGCGGCTGTCAAATCGATGGCTCTGGCCGACCCTGACCTCAAACCGCTGTGGGCCGACATCGAAGCAGGTCGCATGGGCTGATTCCCAGCCCCCTTGAGCACCACAGCGTTACCGATTTACCCCATGACCCGACTGGTATTGTTCGACATCGACGGCACCCTCATCCGAACCGGTGGGGCTGGTATCCACGCGTTCGGACGCACGGCTGAACTTCTCTATGGCGTGTCCGGTGTTGCCGAACGGACCCATTTTCATGGGCGTACGGACACCGCTCTTGTCCGGGAGTTCTTCCTCAACAATGGCCTGCAGGGCAAATTCTGGGATATCCGCCACTTCCTGGACGCCTATGTCTTCTTGTTGGATCACCGAATCCAGCAGCACCCGGGTGAGATTTGCCCCGGAGTGCAAGAATTCCTCAGCGCTCTCCGCTCATTGCCGCAACCACCTGCGATGGGTCTCCTCACGGGAAACATCCGGCTGGGAGCGAAGATCAAACTGGGGGCTCATTCACTCTGGGGAGACTGGGTTTGTGGAGCCTTTGCCGACGACCATGAGGATCGCAACCAGTTGGCCCGGATTGCCCGGGACCGGGCGTCGCGTCACCTGGGCAGGAGCTTGAAGGGCGACGAGATTGTGGTGGTGGGTGACACCCATCGCGATGTCGAATGTGCCCAAGCCATCGGAGCCCACAGCTTGGCCGTCGGCACGGGCGGCGGCTCTTTGGAGGAACTCCACAAGGCCGGAGCCACCTGGGTCGTCTCCGACCTCCGGGAATTCCCCATCCACCAGCTTCAGGATCTCCCCGGATGACGCGCCTGGCTGGCCTATCAACGAAAACGCCCTGAAAGCGGTGGTTTATGGAATGGATCAGACGGTTGGAGGCCTCGAAATTGTGAACACATGTGAACAAGTTTCCCGACGGACCCGTCTTTTGTGTTTGACCCTTCCACCGGCTTTCTTTAGCTACACCCCTACATCCGTGATCGCTCGCCGCTAGGCCCGCCTCGCTCGAGCGATTTTTTGGTCCTTGGAGGGCTGAAAATTCCACGCGAATCGTGCTAAAAGCCAAATGCTAAAAGCCAAAACGTTTCTGGGAATCGACTTCGGGGCAGGGACCCTGAAGATCGCTGAGTTCGAGCCGGCCGACGGTGGCGGTTTGAAGCTCCTCCGTTTTGGAGTCCGTGCGCTGGGTCTGCCCGGTTCACAAGATGCTGCCCGCGATGGGGTCTTGAAGCGTGCCCTGACCGAGCTTCTGGCCGAGGGTGGTTTTGTTTCCCGTCAGGCGAACATCACCGCTCCGGGTTATCAGGTTTTCTCGAAGTTCGTAAAGCTTCCCCCGGTCGACGCCTCCAAGATTTCCCAGATCATCCAGTACGAGGCTCAGCAGAACGTGCCGTTCCCGCTGACGGAGAGCGCTTGGGATCATCAAATCCTCGGAACCGCGGCCGACGGGGCCCGAGAAGTTCTGCTCGTTGCCATCAAGGCCGAGGTGGTGGAGAAACTGTTCGCTGTCGGCGAGTCTGTGGGCCTCAAGATGGAGGTGGTGGACGCCTCCATGTCCGCCTTGGCCAATGCCTTTCGCTACAATTACGGCGATGTTGAGGGCTGCAGCCTCTTGATCGATATCGGAGCCAAGACCAGCAATGTCTTGCTCTTCGAGAAGAACAAGTTCTACGTCCGAACGGTTCCGGTCGGAGCCAACACCATTTCCCAGGAATACTCGGCCGAATCGAAGGTCCCCTTCGCCGAGGCCGAGAAATTCAAGATCGCCCAAGGGTTTGTGAGCTTGGGTGGTGCCTACGAGGAACCCGATGATCCGAAGGTGGCCGCCGTTTCCAAGGTGGCCCGAAACGTCCTGACTCGCCTGCACATGCAGGTCAATCAGACGGTCCAGTTCTACCGCACCCAGCAGGGTGGATCGGCTCCCCAACGCGTTTTCCTCTGCGGTGGCGGATCGGTGATGGCCTATTCCGCGGAGTTCTTTCAGGAAAAGCTCAACCTGCCGGTCGAATACTTCAGCCCGTTCCGCAATATTCAGATCGATCCGTCGGTCAACATCGAGGAATTGGAAAAGTCAGCCTCGTTCTTCGGCGAGGTTGTGGGTCTGGGATTGCGCAACATAGCCGACTGCCCGGTCGAGCTGAACTTGTTGCCCAAGAGCTCCAAGGCCCGTCAAGATTTCAACTCCAAGAAGCCGTTCCTCATCGCTGCCGCGTTCGTGGCGGCCGCCGGGGTCTGGGCCGCCGGACTGTTTTACAGCAAGGTTGCGACGGTCCGCCGTGAGGGATTGTCCACCATCTCTGAAAAGGTGGAGCCCTTGGCCCGGGTGGAAACCTCCCTGAAGGGTGAAGAAGCCAAACTTTCCGAGGTCCACAAACAAACCGATCAACTCGGTGCCTGGCTCAATGAACGCGCCTACTGGCCGGACATTCTCGCCGAGGTTCGCAGCATCCTGAAGGCAACCGAGGCAGAGTCTTCACAGAAACTGGGTGTACCGGTGGGCATTTGGGTGGACACGTTGTACTCCACTGAGCCTCCCAAGCCTGAGGTGGCCGCAGCCGACGAAGAGGCTCCAAAGGTTCCGCAAATGAGCCGTGAGCTCATGATGCGATATGGCCTGCTGCCGAAGACCGCCGCTGCTGGTTCAGAGGGTGGTGAAGCCGGCGAAGGCGGTGCTACTGGTGGTGGTGCGGCCGGTGGCGGAGCGAAGGCAAAAACCGCGGCTTCCACCAATGAGGTCGCCGTGCTCAACCTCAGCATCCGAGCCGTCAATTTGCAGAAAGTGAAGCAGGAGGCCAACGGAGCGATCGCTTACGATCTGGAGAAGCTCGCCAAGGCAAGCCCCCTCTTCGAAGCTTCTGAAACCTCACTCTCCGGTAACCTTGAGCAGGTCGAAGACTCCACTGCGACCTTCACCTTCCCCCTGAAGCTCAAGCTCAAGCGCCCCATCAAGCTCTGATATGTCCTGGATCAAGCGCAACCTTGCCTTCGTCATCAGCCTCGCTGTGGCGTTGGCCCTGCTCATAGGCGGGGCGGTCTACCTGTTCTCAGCACAGTCCGATGCTGAAGCCGCCAATGGGGAACTCGAAGCCAAGAAAAACGAGTACGACACTCTGGTGAAACGGGAGCCTTACCCGAACACCAAGAATATCGAGGTGGCCAAGGCTGAGCAGGTCCGGTTTACCGACCTCAAAGCCCAATCCTTGAAAACTTTCTCCCAGTACCCGGTTCTCGGAGCATTGGATGATGCGTCTTTCAAGGCCCTCCTCACGCGGACCATCGGAGATTTGGAGCGTTCGGCTGAGCGCAAGGGTGTCAAGCTTCCGTCCGGATCCGACGGAGCGTCTGCATCAGGCTCGAAGTATAACTTCACCTTCAGCACCCAACGTCGGGAATTGCGCCTGCCCCCCAATACCTTGCAACCGTTGGCCCTGGCCTTGACCGACATCCGCGAATTCTCGGAGATTCTCTTCGCTTCCAAGATCCACTCTCTCCTCTCGATCAAGAGGTCGGCCATCGGCACCAATGAACCCGCCGGTTCCGGTGACATCCTCTCCAAGAAGGTGGGCACCAACACGGTCATTGGAGCAGGGATCCATCCATATGAAGTGCAATTCCAGTGCTTCAGCTCCGAACTGGGCGAAGTATTGACCCGGTTTGTGGGTGCCTCCAACGCCTACGTTCTCAAGACCGTCAACGTGGACCGCCCTTCTGGGGATGGTTCCGAGTCGGCTGAAGCGGCTCCGGTGAATCCCGCGGCCGGGATGATGGCCATGATGAGCCGCTACGGTTTGCGTCCTGGAATGGGCACCATGCCTCCGTCTTCACAACCCAGCGCCGCTGCGGCGACTCCGTCGGGCAAGACTGGCGATATCGTTCTCGAGCAGAAACCCATCAGAGTCACCCTAGGCTTCGAGGTCGTGCGTCTCGCACTCCCTCCGGCTTCAACTCAGGCTCCGAAGGCGACCCGCCGTTAGGCCGCAACTCCCGGAACCCATGGAATTCATCAAGAAACAATACGAGAAGCTGGTCTTGGGAGTCGTCCTTCTGGCCGTCGCCGGTTTGGCCATCTTCCTGGTCCTCTCCGTGTCACAGGTGCGCACGGACCTCGAAAACGCCCTCCAGGCATTGGCAGGTGCCAAGCAAAAGCCGATGGTGCCTGAGAATCTGGAAACCAACATCACCCAGACTGCGCTCAAGCGGGTGACAAGTCGCACACCGACCGTCTTGGCCGCCCAAGACCACTACACTTTCAACCCCATCACCTGGGTGCGTGGTGCCAGTGGTCGCCTCGAACCCTCCAAGCCCCGCCCCAACACCGGCGCTGCCGGATTGGCCTACGTCGGTGCCCATGATCTGGTGCTTGAGATCGCCTTTGAACAAGTCGCCGGAACCCCTGACGCTCCGCGGTATCAATTCTCCGTGCGCCGGGATTATGAGAAGACCGTCAACGGTCGTCGTGCCATCGTCGAGTCCGTGGCCGTGGGCTCTGACAACAAGGACCAACTGTTCCGCCTCGTGGAAATCCAGGGTCCGAAAGAGTCTCCCACGAATTTCATCTGCGAACTGATCTCCACCCGCGAGACGTTCCAATTGACCAAAGGCAAGAGCTTCCGTCGCACGCAGGGATACGCTGCCGACCTCCGGTATGAGGCCGATCGCAGGGATTTCCCACAAAAGCGGGTCGGCGAATCCATTACTCTCTCCGGCGCGGTCTACAAGATTGTTGCCATCGAGAAAGAGGAACTAGTAGTGTCCGCGCCCAATTCCGTGCGTACCACCGTGGCGAGGTAATTCCCACAACAGGCTCGTTGCATGTCCATTTTAGTCCAACCCGTGAAGAACCCCATGACGAAAGTCTCGAAGATCCTGAGTCTCGTCGCACTCATTGCCGCGTTCGATGCCGTCTCCACCCGCGCCGTGGCGCAGGAAGCCGGTGAGATCGCCGTACGGCGCGAAGAAAAAGCCATCGTCTTGCGCAAGACGCTGGAGGCTGCTGCAACTGCCGCGAAGCAGGGCGATCTGACGTCGGCCGCCAAGGCCTACGAAGATGCTTGGAATCTCACCGAGGAATTGGGGTCCAGCGTCGAGAAGGAGCGCAACGTCACCATCGAGGGCTTCACCTCCACCCGCTTGGCTTTGGCTTACAACGCCGCCAAGGCAGGCGAGTACAAGGAAGCTGACCTTCAGGTCAAGCGCATCCTCAAGGTGGATCCGAACCACATCAAGGCCAAGAATTTCAAGCGCGAGAACGACCAACGCCTTGCCAATCTGGTTGGCCGAGTCCCATCCGAGGAAGCGTTGAGCTACATTGGTCAGGACAAGACCAACAAGCTGGCGGCCGCGATCGCTGTCCAGGACGGCAAGTTGGCCTTCGAGATGGGCCACTTCGATCGGGCTGAGACCAAGTTGCAAGAGGCGATCAAGCTCGACCCCGACAATGGTCCGGCCTACCAGTATCTGAACATCATCCGTGAGTCCAAGTACACCCGGGCTCACCGCGAGAAGCTCCTCACCGACAAGGATAAGCTCCTCGAGGTCGAGCAGTATTGGGAACAACCCAAGTCGAAGCTCCCGATTTCCAATCCGTTTGGTCGTACCAATCGCGTCCATACCGGCTCGGGCCGTCAGGCGATTTATCACAAGCTCGACACCATCCGGATCAACGAGATCAAGTTTGATGGTCTCCCGTTGGGTGAGGTGGTGAAGTACCTCGACGAGCAGACCCGCCTCCGCGATCCGGAGAAAAAGGGCATCGCTTTCGTGGTCAACTCGCAGGTGGACCAACCGCTGTCCACACCCGGATTTGGCGGCGTGGATCCTCTCACCGGGACTCCCCAGCAGGCCCAACAAGCCGCTGAGCCGGTTGACTTGAACAATGTTCCGGTTCGCATCAATCCCGCCTTGCGCGATTTGCGATTGGCCGACGTCCTTGAGATCATCGCCAAGGTTTCCGAAAAGCCGCTCAAGTACTCGGTGGAAGAGTGGGGCATCATGTTCCGTCAGCGTCTCCCTGAGGCGACCCAGCTTCATTCCCGTTGGTGGCGCGTCAACCCCAATACCTTCATGGAAGGTTTGGAGAGCGTGACCGGCATGACTCCCGCTGTTGCCCAGGGCGGCCAAAGTGGCGGTCAGGGTGGTGGTGGTGGTGGCGGCGGCCAAGGTGGCCAAGGCGGCCAAGGCGGCGTGTTCACGATTCCTCGCGTCGAAGTCAGCGGCGGTGGCGGTGGCATGGGCGGCGGCATGGGCGGTGGTGGTGGCGGCGGCGGTATGGGCGGCGGAATGGGTGGCTCCGGAATCACCGGTGTGACCCGCACCACCCTCCCCGCCAACATCCAGGTCGTTGTCCGTATGTTCTTCATGACCTGCGGTCTCAATTTCCCCATGACCATGATGCCCGGCGGTATGGGCGGAGGCATGGGTGGTATGGGCGGCGGCATGGGCGGCATGGGCGGTATGGGCGGCGGCATGGGCATGGGCGGTATGGGTGGTGGCATGGGCATGGGCGGTAGGGGTGGTGGCATGGGCGGCATGGGTGGTGGCATGGGCGGCACCTACCCGCCGGGTGTCGCTCCTTGGGAACAAGACCAGAAGGCCTTGTTCTTCAACGACCGCACTGGAATCCTGTTCGTGCGAGCGACCCTCTCCGACTTGGACGTCATCGAGAAGGCCATCCAGATCCTGAATGTGGCCCCTCCGCAGGTTGAGATCGAAGCTCGCTTTGCCGAGATCAACCAAACCGACAGCAAGGCCTTGGGCTTTGATTGGCTCTTGGGCAATACTCTCATGGGTGGCGGTCGCCTCGGACTTTCCGGCGGTAGCCAACCGAGCTATACCGGCCAACCTTCGGCGGCCAATCCGGGCAGCATTTCTCCGGTCGACGGATCCCAAATCCTCCCGGGCGGCGTTTTCCCTGGAACCAGCGCAGCGGGTCTGGCTGCTCCGGGCGCCAACGATCAACTGGTTACCTCTGGTTTGCGCAACACCACGGCCGACAGCGGCAAGATTCCTGAGGTGTTCAGCCTCACGGGCATCTTGACCGATCCTCAATTCAAGGTGGTCATCCGTGCGTTGGAACAGCGTGACGGTGTTGATCTTCTGTCTGCTCCGAAAGTCACGACCCTCAGCGGTCGTCAGGCTCACGTCGAAGTGTCCGACGTCCGCACCATTGCCACGGGTTTGAACAATCAGGGTGGTGGTGGCGGTGGCCAAGGTGGTGGCGGTGGCGGCGGCGCCCTTGGTGGTGGTGGCGTTGGAAACAACGTGAACCAAGCCGCGATCAATTTGATCATCCCTGGAACCGTTTCCCAACCGTTCGGTCCGGTGCTGGATGTGGTTCCCTACGTGTCGTCGGACGACGAGACCATTCAAATGACCATCCTCCCGACGATCACAGAATTCGTCGGCTATGATGATCCGGGTCCGTTCGTGCCCCAGATCCTCGGTTTGACCTCCGGCAGCTCGCCGATCAGCCGCACTTCGGTTCTCCCGCTCCCGCGTCTCCGTGTGCGCATGGTCACCACCAGCGCCATCGTGTGGGATGGTCAGACGGTTGCCTTGGGTGGTTTGATCGCTGAAGACAACGTCAAGTCTCGCGACAAGGTTCCGGTGTTGGGAGATGTGCCGGTCTTGGGCCGCCTCTTCCGGAGTGAAAACTCACGGACGGTGAAAAAGAACCTCATGATCTTCGTGACGGCGACCATTGTTGATGCAGCTGGCAAGCGTGTTCATGATCCGGAGAATCTTCCCATGGATCCGAAAACGACTCCTCCGAGGTCGATGTCCAACCAAACGGCGTTTTAAAGCACCTTCCGCAACCCAGTCGGTGGAATGATCGAACTGCTCGGTGGACACCCGTCTCAGAGCACACCATCCATGAACCAAATCCGAAACAGCCGATTGCCTTGGACGCTGATGGGGCTCGCCCTCATCGGTCTCACAGGGTCGATCCTAGGCCAGGGGATCACTCCTCAAGCACCGCGTTTGACGATTCAAGAAGTCGCGCCGGCAACGGTTGAGGTCCTCGGGGGCGAGGTGCGAATCCTCCCCAACAGCGCCTCACCCGTCGGTCTCGCAGGTGATCAGGTCAATGCATCGGTTGCGGCCACCGGTTCGACCGCATTCGTTGTCTGGCAGGACAACGCCATCGATGGCGAAGGTCTCGGAATTGGTTCACGGGTGTTGAATCTGCAATCGGGATCGGCGAGTCCGCAAATCCTCCGAGTCAATCAGCAGGCCCTCTTCAATCAAGAGAATCCTGTGGTGGTGGCTCTGGCTGATGGTTCTGCCATCGTCGCGTGGCAATCCGGAAAACCCGGCAAGCAATCCATTCATGCCCGTAAGCTCTCCCGGGCTGGGGTGCCTCAAGGTGATGAGTGGGTGATTGCTTCGGCTGATACCGATGCAAGCCACGAGTCACCCGCCTTGGCAGAGGTGCCTGGACAGGGATTTGCCGTGGTTTGGCAATCCGTTGGGACTGACGGTGTTTCTTCCAAGATCAATCTCCAGAGCTTCAAGGGTTCCGGTTCACCCGCGGGCGTCCGCCGAGTGATTGGGACGTCGGCTCAGGTGGATCGTTCACCCACCATTTCAGCGTTCCCCAATGGCGACCTTGCGGTGGCATGGGTTGCGGAGCAGGCATCGGCTGATGTTCTGAACTTGGGTGGTCAGGCCACCCGTCGCGAAGCCAATGCCGACATCTTTGCTCAAATCATCCAAGCGGATGGGACGGCGGCCTCCCCCATTTGGGTCAATGGATCTGCCTCCCCCTGCGATCGGCCGTCCATGGCAACTTTGCCCAATGGCAAGTTGGTGATTGGTTGGTCGGAATTCGACACCGATGCCAAATCGTCCTGGGATATCCGAGCGGCCGTTGTCTCCAGTGCGGGCATTGTCCAGGGAACACCGGTGATCCTCAATGACTTCCGCGCCTATGATCAAACCAGTGTCCGGATCACTTCCGGCGCTGAAGGTGCATTGGCTGTGTGGTCCACACGGGGCGCGGATGGTTCCGGCTTGGGTGTCGCAGCCAAGGCCATCACCTCCAGTGGACTGGTTGCTGGCGATGAGATGATCCTCAACCAAACTCGAAAGAACGATCAATTTGCGCCGACAGTGGTTGCCACTCCTTCTGGGTATCGAGCGGTTTGGAGTGATTTCGTGGGAGTGAACACGGGTGTTGATCTCTCTGCGCGCGATCTCAAAAAGGTTTCCGTGGCACCCCGACAGAAGCTCAAGCTCTCTTGGGAAACCGCGGTCGGAGCCAAGTACCGACTGGAGTCCTCCACCGATCTCGTTCACTGGACCGAGGTACAGTCCACCCAGACTGCTACGTCGGCCACGCAATCAGCGTCCATTGATGCAGGCGCTGCCGCTCAATCCTACTTCCGCGTCCAATCCGATCGCTGACCATGCGCACGACCCCTTTCATCGCTTCCATCGTCGCCCTGCTCTTGCTCGGATCTCTGCCGGGCCGCGCGTTCTCACTTCTGGGGCCCTTCTCTGGATGGCAGTCACCCGAGTTGGGTTACAACGTTCCGGGCGGCGGCAACGAATACGGTGGTCCGCGCCTTCGCGGTGACGAATACCGTTTGAGCACTCCAGTGGTGACCTACGGCATCGATGGCTCCTTCATGGAGTTCTTTGGCGTTGAAGGCGCTCAAGCCGTGGACTCCGCTTTCGCGCTGTTCAACAATCTCACCAATGTCTCCGCTTTCAGTCCAACATTGGAGGAGTTTCCTCTCAGGGCCGACGGCATCAACCCGACGGCTCGAGCCTTGGGTTTGGTGGATTTGAAGACCCAGTTGTTGTCTCAGATACTCGCGACCCTGGGATTGACCTCCCCAGAGCGCTGGTGCTGGTCATTGAGAGCTCGTTTTGTAGTTAACAACACACCAAGCTACTCGGTGGTCAATTTCAACTACGACCCCATTTCTGGTCGTCCCTCTCGCTACGTCAATGGCACTTTGTATTCCTACGTCGTCCGCGAAATTTATAACGCCGACGGAACGGTCAGCTTCTACGATGCTCGGGAAGTTCCCGTGGACTCCGCCAACCCAATGGTCTCATTGGCCTCGACCATCAGCGTCAATTTTCAAGAAACCAGCGATGACCGCGTGGTTCGGTCCCTCAGCCCCACAGGCCGCTATTTCACCGGTTTGACCCGTGATGACGCCGGCGGCTTGCGTTACCTTTATCACCCGGCCAACCGCAACTACGAAGGCGCCCCTGCCGGATCCTTCCGCGGTAGTGCCGGTACTGGCGGTGGAGGTGCCGCGGCCGCTCTGGAGTCCCCCTGGACCGTGGCCGGAACCTCAGGACAAGTGGGTACCACAGCTGTCGGTACCACAGGAACCAGCAACACGCTTCAATTGGTCAATCTCGCCGTCCGCGCCGGTGTGGATCGCGTTCGGTTCATCAAGGTCAACACCGATCCGGTTTTGCGGCAGAACGCCCGCCAAGCGGCCGTCACCTATCCCGAGGTTGTCAGCTCCAACGGTGTGGTCATCCGCCAGGTGGTCAGCCGCATCCTGGCCCGTCCCGACATCTTGATCAGTGCCCGCGACTTGGGGGTTGCCGATTACGTTCCGGTCATCGGTGGTTTGGTCCAACCTGGGTTCGTCAACACGGGTGCCACATTGGATGGCAACGCTGAGGGCCCCGGAAACCTCGAACCCCAGTCCGGATATACCTTCAGCAAGGTGGGTGTCTATTCCCTGAATCGCGGCAACACCGACGAACAGGACGGCCAACCCGGAAGCCTGTGGGGCTCTTTTGACGGAAGCACCAACGCGCCGGTATTGTATCCGATCGGCAGCAAACTGTCTGACCTTGAAGCCGCGGCTCTCTACCTGAAGGGCAACTGAACCGTCCGATGAATACCTTCAACCTCTCCAAACACCTCTCCAACATGGTGAGAAACCTCTGTGTCGCCTTTGCCTTCGGTTGGGTGGTGTCCGCGGGCGATTTCTACAACGGCGGGAACTATTCGGTTGATCGACCGATCGATGCGGTTTCCTTCGTCAATGCGGGTACTTTTACGGCCAGCACCTTTGATGTGTTCGCCACCCGGAACACGCTGAATTACACCAACCTCGGAACCATCCGCTCCAGCTACGGAATGGAGTTCTTGAGCATCGATTCGAACGGAATTCGTCGTCCGAGCACCAGTATCGTCAACAGTGATCGGTCGGTCATCGAAGGCATCGGGACTGCTTCATTCAACTTCGCCTACCCAGAGGGCCACAATTATACCTACGGCGACGGTGGATACCTCACCTTCAACGCGACCAACATCGTCAATCGCGGACGCATTTCGGTCTCGTTCTGGGGCGACCTTTCGGCCGCAGGACAACAAGTTGACCTCACCCGTTCGACGCTGACGACCCTGAACCGGCAGACACCGGAAAATGGTCGCTTCGCCTTCCTCGACAACAACATCAATGTGGCCTACTCGCCGGGTGGGCTTGAGAATCTTTACTGGGGCTACTGGAATACAGCGGTTGATTTTGCCGCCTTTGCGCAACCCAGGGCGGTGAAGACCAGCTACCCGACTGCCACCAACGCGGTGGTTGTCACCAACATCCTGGCCGATATCGACATCAGCTATCTTGCTTCCATCGATCGCGTTCCCGGTGATCCAGTCGCAAATCCGCGTAACTGGATCGGTGACAACCTTTCCACGGCCGGGGCGCCTCCAGTTCCGGCTTTGGCTTACGTTCAGACCAACCAGTTGACTCCGACCAACAACCGAATCAACGCGGTATTCATTATCAGTCGGAACTCGAACATCCTGGCATCGGCGCTGGTGGATGGAACTCGAAACATGTCCGTCACTTTGGGTTACCTCAACACCAACACCACCGAGGGCTCCGTGGAATTTGAGAGTATCCGGATCGTTGAAAGCTTCACGATGGCGGCCACGAACACTTACGGCTGGGATCAACGGGCTCCCGCTACTGCGGTTCCCTACAACGTCCGTGTTTCGCGAAATGTGGGAGTCCCCATCCCGTTGACCCGCGCTGATCGGTCGCACCTTGGGAATGAGCTGGATCCTTTGAACCCGCTTTCCAAGTCCAATTTGCTTTCCAATTACTTGAATGACTCCCGCTCTGGGGCCAACAGCGTCTTCACGAAGGATTTGTTCACCAAAGGCTACTTCGGTCTTCTGACCAATGGTGTGGCGTACACCAACACGGTTTCGACCAACGACTACATGGCTTACTCCTTTGCCATCACCTCGCTTCCGTCGAAGATTCCCAACCCGACGAACAGCTCCTTCGGTCGCGTCGTTGCTGCCAATGGTGGCCGATTCAGTTTGTTCCAGTCACAGGCTCCCTTTGCCTTCGCGACCAATTTGGCCGGACGGGTTCGCCTTCAGGCTGACAATCTCAAACTGGAAGACACACGGATCCGAGCCCACGGCATCGTCAACATCCAGGCCAAGCACGTCACGTCGTCCGCCAATACGAGCATCGCAGCTCCCTACGCGAACTACGATCTCGGGTCCACCAATGGAACCCTTGTCTACCGTGGGTTCAGCCCCGTGGGTCAGCCGAATCTGACCGGTACCATCAAGGTGTTCGTGACCTCTTGGACAAACACGGCTGAATTCCCCGATCCGGCTGCCGCGGCTGCGACGACCGACCCCACCGCGGGAACAGGAACCGGTACGACCACCACCCTGACTGCAGACACCCACTTCCGCGTCATGATCATCGATGCAGACATCGATCCGTTGAAGACAACGGGTGAACTGGTTGGCTTGAAGCTTCGTGCCACCAATCTCACCACGGTGGATCCCGTGTTGTATGAGGTGCCGGATGTCGATGCGATTCCCACGACGTATCCCGATGGATTTTCGGGTGCTTCCTCCATTGCTGGCAATGAACAAGTGGCTCCCGTCACGGAGAACTGGGTCAACCAGGGAACCTTCCAGCTGGTGGGCCCGCTGGGCGTCTCTTCGCGCACCTTCCCCAAGCTCAACACTTTGGCCAACGCTTCCGGCATCATCGGTGAGCGTATCGATCTCGGAACCACCAAACCGTTGGCATCCCTCACCAATACGGGCTCCTTGGTCTCTTCGGGTTATCTGGGACTGGCTGCCTCATCCCTGCATCAGGCTGGAACGGTCGAAGCTCGCAACGTGATTGACTTGTCGGCGGATTCGCTGGTCCTCGCTGGCACCAACAGCATCAAGACCGGCGGCGGACTGAACATTGTTGCCAAGACGTTGGATGCCAAGGAAGGCGGGGCCATCAGCACTCCGAACATGTTGACCCTCAATGTCAGCGATCGGTTCGTCGCTCCGGCTGGTAAGGTTTTGGCTCTGTCCGCGGCCGGTGTGACCTTGAAGGCCAACGCTTCCTCGAATGATCTGGGAGGCCTGAGTGTCTCGGTGAACGCCGGGCGGTTTCAGACGGCCTTCGTCGACTGGCCGGGTGTGGACCGCGGTACCGAAGCGGCCGGTTTCGAGAACAACTCTGCCATCGGTGCATTGGTTTTCACCATCGGCGAATACGGCCGTGCCGAGGTCCGTGCCTCGGGATCGGGTGAGCGTGCTTTGTACACCAAGCGGTTGGAATTGAACGGTGACTTCAGCCAGTACATCAATGTGACCAACAAATCCTTTGATGCCGATGGTTTGGCTTCGGCCCTGAGCATTGATGGCAATACTCACCTCTACTACAGCATTGTTTCTGTCAATGGACTCGAGCTGTCTGGCCCCGTTTTGGATGGGGCTTTGGGCGGCCGTTTGCGGTTGGTCCGGATCGCCGGAGCCAACGGCGGACCGGTTTCCGTCGATGCGGGCACTGGTTATGTCGTCGAGGCGTCCTGGTCGGATCGGTACTCGGTGTCGTTGGATTCCGACGGTGATGGAATCGTCAACGCCATCGACTCCACTCCATTCTCGGGTGCCGTGGTCAACACCAAGGCCATCGAGCTTCTGGGCAAACCTTACATCGAGATTTCATGGGATGCTGCGGCCAATACCGAATATCAAATCCTCTCGCAAGAGCCGGCTGTGGACTCCTCTTGGACAAGACTGAGCCGTTTGTCCAACACCTCGGGCTCTTCCAAGGTGCTGAAGTTCTACGACCCCTTGGATCAAGGGACGGGCGCCAAGGCTTACCGGATCCTCTACAAGCCCTGATGGTTTGGTATTGGTCGGACTTGGAAGCTAGATCCAAATCCTGATCCACCGGAAGCGCTGGAGAATCTCGGTTCTCCAGCGCTCTTTTTTTGAAATGATCACCCTGGGCATCACGGGCGGAATTGGCGCAGGTAAGTCCGAGACGGCATCGTTCGTGTCGGCGTTGGGCATTCCTGTCCTCGATACCGACACCGTTGCGAGAGACTTGGTCGCACCCGGTCAGTCGACGCTCTCGGAGATCATCGACCTCTTTGGAAAGGAGATGCTGGACCGAAGGGGACAATTGGATCGATCGGCTCTTGGGCGCTTGGTTTTTCGAGACACCTCAGCGCGAGAACAACTGGAAGCCATTCTTCACCCCCGGATTTTTGAGGTTTGGACCCAGTGGCTTCGCGAACAGGAGGCCCATGGCCGCAGTCATGCCGTGGTGGTCATCCCGTTGCTGTATGAGAAGGGCTATGCCCGACACTTCCAGGCCGTCATCGCCTTGGCGTGCAGCGAGCGCACTCAACGGCAACGGCTGCGAGAACGCCAGTGGTCCGATGAGATGGTGAACCAACGGTTGTCCGCCCAGCTTCCGATGGCTGACAAGCTTCAGCGGGCCCACTACGGCCTCTGGAACGAAGGGGCTCTGGCGGTCCTCCACCAGCAAATCCGATTGGTTTTGAACTCGGTGGGTTGGTTCTCTGGTGGCGAGAAGGGTTGATCCGGTATTCCTTCGGCCAGAGGGGTGAGGTTCACCCAGGATGGCTGTGCCCTCCTTTCCCGATCTCAGCGAAACCTACTTGCTGCCGGGTTTGGTGGCCGGAATGGCTGCAAGATCCGGGGGCAGGTTCTCGGGATCGAAGGTCTCCACTTCGAGGCGGATGAGCGGGATCAAAGGAACCCCCAAATCCAAGGTGCCATCCGAGCGGTCCACCACCATCGCCACGCCGGCGACCGTCCCTTGAAGTCCTTGCACAATGTGGACGGTTTCCAACGCGCGACCACCTTTGGTGACCACGTCTTCCACAACCAGGCAGCGCTCTCCAGGCCGGATCTTGAATCCACGGCGCAGAACCAGAACGCCATTTTCCTTTTCGGCGAAGATGAAGCGGCAACGCAGTTGGCGGGCCACCTCCTGACCAATGACCAGCCCGCCCATGGCCGGTGCAATCACCGTCTCGATTTCGAGGGCGCGGACTTTCTCCGCCAGCGCCGCCCCAAAACGCTCGACCAGCGGCATTTCCTGCAAGGCTTGGGCGCATTGGAAGAACTGACGGCTGTGCAAGCCACTGCGAAGGATGAAGTGCCCGTCGAGCAGGGCTCCGGTTTGCCGGAACAAGGAGAGTGCTTCCGCGTTGGTCATCGTTGAAAAGAGTGCCCGCATTCGCCGCACGGAACGAGTGGAAATCGAATCCTGCAGAGGTCCGTCAGCTTCATAGAAAACCCAAGGTCGAAACCCATGGACTGCGCCTCGAGAATCCGCGGTCTCCGGGATCAAGGGTTCGCCGAAGGACACAAATCTCGGATTTCACAGGCGTTGCACTCGGGGGAGCGCGCCCCGCAGCGTCGCCGGCCATGCCAAATGAGCCAGTGACTGAACAGCGTCCAATCACCGGGAAGCACCCATTTCATCAAGTCCTGCTCGATCTTCTCAGGTTGGGTATGAGCGCTCAATCGAAGTCGCTGGGCGAGGCGGGCCACATGCGTATCGACGACGATGCCGGATTGGATGCCAAAGGCGTTTCCCAGCACGACATTGGCGGTCTTGCGGCCCACTCCATCGAGGGCGACGAGGGCTTCCATCGACTGCGGAACCTGCCCCCCGTGTTGTTCCACCAGGACGCGACAGCAGGACTGGATGTTGCGGGCCTTGTTGCGGAAGAGTCCGATGCGCCGGACGTCATGGGCGAGGGTTTCCGGATCCGCCTGGGAATAGTCGCTGGCGGACCGGTATTTTTGGAACAGCTCTTCGGTGACGATGTTGACCTGCTTGTCCGTGCACTGGGCCGACAGGATGGTGGCGATCAAGAGCTCCAATGGGTTCGAGAAGCGCAGTTCACAATGGGCTTCCGGATAGGTGGAACGAAGGCGGTCCATCAGGGCTCCGACCCGATGCCGGCGGGCACTCGCTGATTCGCGGGGCATGTTGTCATTCTTCCGTGAAAGCCAATCGGGTCAATCACCGGCTCCAGCACCCAGGGGATTTCTGGATGCCGGGCCAATGTGTGGACTCACTTCGAAAGCTCCGAGTTGGAAATCCCGTTTGGGATTTCTGCGGAATGGCTCCACCGTTGCAAAGCGCCCGATCATCGGTGCGCCCCCCGTTTGCCATGTCCAAGATCCCTTCCGGTCATCCTGATGCCCTCGGCCCCGTCGCTGAGGGACCCGCTGTTCCCAGCCGTCGTCGTCGAGTCCGGCCTGAAAAAGAATCCTGGACCAAACCCGGGGTGGCGACGGTGGCCATCCCTTCCGAGCAGTTCACCTTCAATTTGAAGCCCCGGGAAATCGCCCGGCATCTGGATCGCTTCGTCATCGGCCAGACGGAAGCCAAGAAGGTGCTCGGTGTAGCCTTGTGCGACC